>Ga0209061_1002205_pt1 | contig 25944 bp, 28 predicted proteins | sample Coa_R1_10_FD_187157 | JGI IMG/M metagenome (GOLD analysis project Ga0209061, IMG submission 187157) | Surface soil microbial communities from Centralia Pennsylvania, which are recovering from an underground coalmine fire - Coalmine... | ecosystem: Environmental > Terrestrial > Soil >... | reverse complement strand
GCGTACACTTTGCGATTTCAATTTAGTTGTATTATAGAAAGGAGGATACCTCACAACTCCTCGCATCACCACCTTTTGCTCAAAAGAAGAGGCCCTTTCCCAGAAAGAAAGGGCCTCTTTGTACGCCACAAATAACGCCGGTCCTCCTGGAGTGCCGTGGAAGCCCTGGAGGGGCGCGCGGCGAGCAAGCCCTGGAGAGGCGCGCAGCGAGCAAGCCCTGGAGGGCCGTGGAAGCCCTGGAGGGGCGCGCGGCGAGCAAGCCCTGGAGGGGCGCTGCGAGCAAACGCTGTAGGGGCGCTGCGAGCGATAGCGAGCAAGCCCGCCCCCACCATGACCACAAGCCCATGGCGGACCCCATCGCAAGACATGCAAGCGGGCTTGCTCGCTATCGCTCGCAGCGCCCCTACAGGGCCATTCCAGCCCCTACAGGGCCATTCCAGGCCCACTCAAAAAACTCGCACATCGCATTATGGATAAATTCGCACGTGCCGGTCCTCCTCAATGGCGACGATCTTTGTGCAGATGCGATCCAGAAAGTAGCGGTCATGCGTTACAGCCAGGATCGTACCCTCGAAGTCCTCCAGTGCTGCCTCAAGGACTTCTATTGAAGCGATATCGAGGTTGTTCGTCGGCTCGTCCAGCACAAGAAAGTTTGCCCCGGTGAGCATCAGCCGCGCGATTTGCAGCCGGCTCTTCTCGCCGCCACTCAGTTTGCCGATCAGCGTGCGAACGTCTCGGTATGAGAATAGGAAGCGACTCAGGAAGGCAATCGCCTGCGGCTCGGTCATCTTCTTCAAGCTGCGCACGAAGTCCAGCGGCGTGCTCTCGAACGGCAGCGTCTCCTGCTCCTGGGAGTAATAGCCAGTGACGACGCTGGGGCCGATCTTGACGCTGCCAGTCGTGGGAGGAATGAGGCCGAGCAGCGTCTTGAGCAGCGTCGTTTTGCCGCTGCCGTTGGCGCCGATGATGCCGATGCGCTCGCCATAGAGCACCGTCAGGTCAAACGGCTCGAAGAGCGTATAGCCATCTATCGCACGGCTCAGGCCCGTCGCTTCCAGCACCTTCTTGCCACTGCGCTCCGCGTCCAGGTCCACCTTGATCTTGTCGCGCTCCAGAACGGGCCGGTCAACTGCGGCCTCCTTTGCCCGTTCGACACGTCGCGCCATGTACTGCGCCCTGGTGGCAAATTTGGAGTTCATCTTTGCCCAGCTTTTGAGCCGGTGCATGCTGGCTTCCAGGCGCTTGATCTCGCGCTGCTCCAGGCTATATTGCCCCTGCTGCCTCAGAAGCCGGTCCTGGCGCTCTTCGACATAGTAGCTATAGTTGCCGGTGTAGATCGAGAGCGTGCCATCTTCTAGCGCATATATCTTCCTGACGGCCTGATCGAGCAGGTGCCGGTCATGCGAGATTATCAGCACGGTGCCGGGATACTCATCAATGTAGCTCTCCAGCCACTCCCGCGCCCGCAGGTCGAGGTGGTTATCAGGCTCATCGAGCAGCAGCAGATCGGGCATCTGAAGCAGGATACGCGCCAGGTTGACCAGCTTTTTCTCGCCGCCGCTGAGTGCGCCAACCGGCAGCTCGCGCTCGGCGGCGCCAAAGCCCAGACCATCCAGAACCGCCTCCACGCGGTGCGCGAGCGTGTAGCCGCCGAGCGCTTCGTAGCGCTCCTGCACGCGGCTATATTGCTCCAGCGCGCGCTCCATGGCATCCTCGTCAGCGGCAATAGCAGGATCGGCCATACGCATCTCAAGCGCTTTCAACTGCTCGGTCAATGTTACTAACTCATCGGATGTGGCGGCTACGGCCTCAAAAACCGTCTTTTGCTGCATGAGGGGATCGACCTCCTGCGCGAGATAGCCAATCGTCAGGTTGCGGCGCCTCGCAATCACGCCCGCGCTCGGCGCCTCCAGCCCCGCCAGCAGCTTGAACAGCGTCGATTTGCCGCTGCCGTTCTCGCCGACGAGGCCGATGCGCTCGCCTTCAAGGATCTCCATCTCGATCTCACGAAAGACAGGGTTGCCGCCGAAATCTTTGCTTACTTTTGTACAGGTAACGAGTAACATGGGCATTCTTCTCCTTAGAATAGGAAACAGTTGGGACAGGGAAAGAGGATAATGCCAGGCGGCAACCTGTAATGCGGAGAAGAGGAGCGCGTGATGAGCGGGCTTACGATTGAGAGGGGAAAGCAGCACAAAAAGAGACGACGGCTGCGCTTACTTCAAAAAGCTGAGTAAGCATGCCTTCGTTTCGGCGCTACTATTCCGCCGCATAAGCAGAAGCGCCAGGCTTATGCGGCCAGATCATGCGATTGATATTTGCTGGGGTGGTCAGTGCTCAGCATGGAATTGAACTGACCGGTAAAATCGCGGCTCATGGGTTGATGCTAACACGACCTCCCATATTGTGTCAAGAACTTCTGTTGACGGGCGAGGGGACGAGCAGGCCAACCAGGCCGCCGGCAGCGGCGGAGCCAATAGCAAGCACGCCTTGCGGCACATCTTTCCCAGTCGTAAGCGCCAGGATAATACCGCCGATAACGACCAGCAGCACGACCAGTCCCAGAACAACAACCACAATGCGATAAATCCACGGATCGGATGAGAACTCCACTGCTCGTGGCGCCGCAGCGCCAGGGCGATTTTCTACTGTGTCCATATGGCTCCTCCAGCATCAAGCGAGCAAGCACCTGTTATCAGTAATGATACTCGACATTGCAATTTTCGCGCTACCTATATGGATGGCAATATGGGCTTGAGCGCGAGAACGAGAAGTTGTCACTATATTCCCCTGCGTAGTATACGATGCCATTTCTGATTTTTCCCTCTCAGGTTTCTTAAATTGAAGTAGATTGACTTTTGCTAAAAATATGGTAATATTAGAGAAATTGGCACACACGGAGTTTGTCTCAGGTCCTTTATTTCGTTCCAACAAAAGTGGCTGCGTACTCGTATATTCTTCAGAAGTAGGAGTACCTTTATGGCCGGGATAGCCGATCCGTTTGCCTATTCTGATCCAAACAGCGCGTTGACTCCTCGCGAACTCAAGCAGTTGGAGGACTGGGGATTTCTTAGAGACTACCGCAGGCATCGGGATGAACTGATCAGGCTGGCTAAAAGGGTATATACAGCGACGTGCCGCTGGGTGATTGCTTTTCCAAACCGGGATACTGTCTACTGGAATTACCGGAAAGCTCTGAGTAATACGGATTTATATATTGAGCAGATTGTCGGCAAAAAGGACCATCTCTCAACAAGTTTATATGACTACTATGCGAATTTGTTAGCCAAGTACGTCTTATTAATGGATGTCGATGAAGTGACAAGCGCTCCTTGTCCCTAAAATCCTGCAAGCAAGAGGAGGGAAAAAAGATGAAACACCGGCAGGAAGACGAGCGTATGTTATCGGTCTGGGAGGCGATGACGCGCACGCAGGGAGGAGTAGAAGAGATCGAAGAGATTATTGATGATTTCAATGGTTATCGCCTTGAAGGCGAAAAGAGAGAGCAGCGGCATAACGACCTGGCCGCTCATTTTATGTCTTTGCTTGCAGAAACCTATGGGATCGAAGCCCCTGCTGCGGCGAATGCTCAGGAGACGCAGCACGGATATATGCATGAATGCTAATCCTGCGGAGCTATGCAGGATACATTTTTAGTAGATTGAAAGCAGGGAACGGATCAACATGACCGATTTCCCCTCCATTGCATTTCAATCCTCGCTGAGTTCAGAAGCTATTCTCTTCGGCGTCTTCGGCTTCTTATACTCCGTATTTGGCATGTACTCCTCGGCAGCCGATCCTGACCGGCCACCGGTGGTTAAAAATCTGCGGGTGCTATGTCGTGTGATCGCACTTTTCATCCTCATCAACGCCTGCCTCACGATCTACTCCCTGGCGCTTCTCCTGGGGAACTTTTCAAACCTGGCAAATGTTATCCTCGGCGCGGGGCTGGGCGCAACCATGATAGCAATTGCCTTCATCAGTATCATCTGGTCCTTCTGGCATCTCGATTAGCCTCTCTTGTACAGCGAGGCCGCTCCAGGGATAGACGGTATGATGCGGGATATGCGCGAAGCGCATATCCCGCATCATACCGTCTAAAACGCGAGCGCCGCAGGCGCGAGGTCGCAGCTTGACTTTCGATTATCGATAATCTATTATAGATATTACTGCCTGGCGAACCACGGACTACCCTGGTTATCAAGAGACTGTATTTCAGAGAGGAAGTCACGTCATGGGTACGAACAATGCGGTCCTGGGTTCTTTCTACGGGGACGATGAGTTCCCTATTCAGTGGGAAGAGGGCGAGCGGGAACTCTTCTGGATTTACGATGACCTGCACTGCCCCAACCCGATATCTCCCATGTTCTTCGATATTGGCGGCTGGTGGCTGACCTGCGACCACATGTTTCGCCGCTTCGGCACCCCCTTTGCCAGCGACTGGATCGCGAAGAAGATCAACGGCTACCTCTACACCGCCGCTGTCCCTGCGGATTCCTCGCTGCGGGCGGAGGCGAGCGAGTATCAGAGTCGCTATGTTCCGCGCGTGCCGCGCGATCCCGCCTATGCAGAGAAGATGGGCGCCTACATGGGCGCGGTGCTGCCGCACTACGCGCAAAATTTCCTGGACTGGTGGCGCGAGCGCCTGCGCCCGGAGATGGAACGCAACTTTGCCTACCTGGACAACTACGATACGGAGCGGGCCGGGCTGATCGAACTGGCCGTCTTGCTTGAAGACGCCATCGACATCCATGACCGCCACTGGAAGATCCACTGGATGCTCAACTTCGCCCAGTTCTCCTCCACGCTCGACCTGAACGCCACCATCCAGCAGGTCAAAGGTCAGGTTGATCCGGCCCTGATGGGACGCCTCCAGAGTTCCGTTGAGGACCGCAACTGGGATTCTATCGAGGCTCTGTGGAAGATCAAAGAGGAGATCAAAGGCGATGCCGAACTGAGGGAGGCGTTCAAGGGCGAGACAGCCGGCGCTATCCTGCGCAGCCTGCACAACTCCGAGCGCGGGCAGCGCCTGCTTTCCGAGCGCATCGCGCCCTATCAGCAGGAATTCGGCTACAAATCCATCTGGTCGCACGAGTTCGCCTTCCCTACCTGGAAAGAGCAGCCGACGCCAATTATCGAGGTCATTCGCGGCTACCTCGAAACCGACTACGATTACCCGAAAACGATCAATGCTGTCAGGGCTGATCTCGATGCGGCCATCCACGAACTGATGGACGACGTACCGGAAGGGGAGCAGCGCAAGAAACTGCAAAATTCGCTTGACCTGTCGCTGCGCATGAACCCGCTCACGCCCGACCATCATTTCTACATCGACCAGGGCACCAACGCGCGCCTGCGCCTGGTCCTGATCGCTATCGGCAAGAAGCTTGTTGTGGCCGGGCTGATCGATGATCCAGAGGATGTCGTATTCCTGCGCTACAACGAACTGCGCCTGCTGATGACCAATCCTTCCGCATTCGACGCGCGCACACTGGTTTCGCAGCGCCGCGACGAGCATGAGCAGGCGTATCAGATTCGCCCGCGCGAGTGGGTTGGCACGGCCACGCAGGTCGCGCTGGACTTCCCCTATAACGCGCTCTGGGGTTTCCCGGAGAAGTTCTATCGCGAGCCGCCGAAGAAAACCGGCGAGATCAGGGGGCTGGCCGCCTCGCCCGGTGTGGTAGAGGGGCTGGCGCGTAACGTCGCCTCGCTCGACCAGTTCGATCAGGTCAGGGAGGGCGAGATCCTGATCTGCCGCATGACCAACCCCGCCTGGGTGGTACTCTTCACCAAGATCGTCGGCCTGGTCACGGACGCAGGCGGCGTCACATCCCATCCGGCAGTCGTCTCCCGCGAATTCAGCATCCCCGCCGTCGTTGGCACTTCCAACGCCACGGAGCGTATCAAAACGGGTGATCGCGTGCGCGTGAATGGCAGTACTGGAATAGTAGAGGTTCTCAGTTGAGCTTAACGCGCACAAGCCTGCGCGAGCAGATCAAAGAGATCTTGCTTGCAAGAATTCTTAATGGTGAATACAGGCCGGGAGACCGCCTGGTGGAGCTACAGATCGCGCAGGAGTTTGGCACCAGCCAGGCTCCCGTGCGCGAGTCGCTGCGCGAACTCGAAGCGCTGGGCTTTGTCGAATCGGCCCCATATCGCGGGACACGTGTCCGCGCGGTCACGAAAGATGAACTGGCCGAGATCTACCCCGTGCGGGCAGCGCTGGAGGAGGTGGCAGCGCGGGCAGCGGCGCAGCGACTGGATGGCAATGTCGCGGCGCTGGTGGCCGAACTCGCCGCCATGCATCGCGAAGCGGATAGCGGCAATCTCTATGAAGAGGTGCGCCACGACGTGGAGTTTCATCGCCTGATCGTGGCGGCATCGGGGAATCGCGTGCTGCAAGATGTCTGGCAATCCCTGCGTATCGAGGCCCGCACGCTCATCAGCGCCATCGCTACGGAGATCGACCTGCACGAAATAGCCGAGATGCATCGCCCGGTGCTCGAAGCGCTGGCCGCCAGAGATGGCATGCTGGCCGGCAGGCTGATCCGCGAGCATATCGAGTTCTTCGGCACAAAGGTTCTGAACTTATACAAGGAGTGAATGTATGACGCGTCTTGTCGATCTATCCATGCCGGTGCACCGCAATATGATCACCTTCCCGCGCATCCCGCCCCCATCTCTGCTGATGTACGAGACGTGGCAGGAGTTCGCCGAGGGGGTCGGGGCGGCAAAAGAGGGCGCGACCTGGCTCACTGCCTCCTATCTTGTCATCCAGAGCGATCATGTCGGTACGCACTGCGACGCCGTTAAGCACATTCGCGGGCCAGAAGCGCCGGGGCCGGAGGGCATTCCGCTCGAATACTGTTACTCCGATGGTGTTGTGCTTGACTTCCGCGATAAGCCATATGGCTATGGTATTACCAGAGCGGATATCGATGCCGCCCTGAGCAAAATCAATTATACGCTTAAAGAGCGCGATATCGTGCTCATTCAGACCGGAGCGTCGGCCTACAACACAGAGCAGCGCTACCTGACCGACCATTGCGGCATGACCGCCGAGGCGACGCGCTACCTGATCTCGCGCGGCGTTAGATTGATGGGCACCGATGCCGTAACCTTCGATCCTCCGGTCTGGGCAATGTTTGAGCGCAAACAGTTCTGGGAAGCGCATATGGTGATGATGGATGAGGATTACTGGCATATCGAAAACCTGGTCAACCTGGATCAGCTTCCCCCCTGCAACTTCAAGCTCTCTGTCTTTCCGATCAAGTGGATTGGCACAACGGCGGCGCCGGTGCGCGCCGTGGGGATTATCGATGAGTGATACTGCTATTCTCTGGTTCAACGATGAGACGTGCCGCGATGTGCGCCTTGCCGGGGGCAAAGGAGCCAGCCTGGCGGCGATGACGGCGCGGGGATTGCCGGTGCCACCGGGCTTCGTCATCCCCGCCCACGTGCTTGAACAATCGGTGGACGCCGCCCGGCTGCGTGAGCTGGCCCTGGCGCAGCAGCACCGGGAGGCGCAGGCGCTGATCCACCAGGCTATCCCGCCGCGCGAGGCCATCGCTGCCGGCTATGCGCGAATCGGTGCGGGCAAGGTCGCCGTCCGCTCCTCAGCCTGCGCCGAAGACTCGGAGGCTGCAAGCTACGCCGGCCAGCAGGAGACCTACCTGAACGTCTCTGGCAGCGACGAGGTATGCCGGCGCGTCGTCGATTGCTGGGCTTCATTCTTCAGCGAACGTGCGCTATTCTATCGCGCCCATAAAGGCTCACTGAAAGATCTCGGCATGGCAGTGGTCGTGCAAAAGATGCTCGATCCGCTGAAATCGGGCGTCATCTTCACCGTCGATCCCGTCAACCGGCGCCGGGATCGCATGATTATCGAGGCCGTCTTCGGCCTGGGTGAGCAGGTCGTATCTGGCGCTGTGACGCCCGATCATTACGTCGTCGACGGGGCCGGCAACGTCAGGCGGGAACATATCGTTGATCGACGCGTGCTCGAAGCCGGGGAGATACGCGCGCTGGTCGCGCTCGGCGCGCAGCTTGCCAGCTATTTTGACGCGCCGCAGGATATCGAGTGGGCCATCGAAGACGACAAAATTTATCTGCTGCAATCGCGACCTATCACAACGTTGTGAGGAGTTTGCATGGCGAGGAACATCCCTGAATGGCTGGCTCCGGCCACACTCGCGGAAGCCCTGGAGCTGCGCGCCCACTTTGGCGATGCCGCTACCGTCGTCGCCGGTGGCACATTCACCGGCATTCTGATGCGGCAGCGCCTGATACGGCCCGGCGCGCTGCTGGCGCTGCGCAACGTGCGTGAGCTGGCGTTTATTGAGAGCGCCGGGGAGGGTGCTCTGCGCATTGGCGCTATGACCACCCACAGGGCAGTAGAGCATTCCGAACTTATCAGGCAGGGATGGCCGGTGCTGGCCCATACGTTTTCTCTGGTCGCCAGCCCCCGCGTGCGCAACCAGGCAACGGTGGGCGGCGTGCTTGCCGACGCTGACTATGCCTCCGATCCGCCCGCGCTGCTGGCCGCGCTGGATGCCAGAGCCATCGCGCGCAACCCGCAAGGCGAGCGCGCGATCCCTGTCACAGAACTGATTACAGGCTACTACGAAACTTCGCTCCAGCCGGACGAGTTGCTGACCGAGGTACATATTCCAGGCGGAGTCGAGCGGGCGGTCTATCGCAAGTTCCGCTCGCGCTCCAGCGAGGATCGCCCCTGCGTCGCTGTGGCAGCCGCACGGGTGCGGGGCCGTCTGCGCGTCGTGGTGGGCGCGGTAGCCGAACGGCCACAATATTTCCCGGATATCTGCGCGCTCGCCAGCAATGAGCGCACCGGTCACGAACTGGCAGTAGAGATCGGGCGGCGCTACGCCGCAGCCATCGATCCAATCTCGGACTCGCGCGGCTCGGCAGCCTATCGCCGCCGCGTCATTGCCGTCGAGGTGCGGCGCGCGCTGGAAGATCTCGACCAGGAGGTGCAGCCATGAGCGATCCGCGCGTCACCGGCTCCATACGCTACGCCCAGGATATCGAGTTCGAGGATATGCTGCACGCGCGCATTCTGCGCTCACCGTATCCACATGCACGCATCCTGCGCGTAGATACCTCGGCCTTGCCAGAGCATGTAATAGCGCTCACCCCGGACGATGTGCGCGGCCTCGGCCATTATGGCTGCCAGATCAAAGATCAGACCGTGCTGGCGCTGGAGCGCGCCCGCTTCGCCGGTGATCCGGTTGCTGCCGTTGCCGCGCCAACACGGCGCGAGGCCGAAGAGGCTCTGGACCTGATCGATGTAGAGTACGAAGAGCTGCCCGGCGTTTTTGATGTCGTCGCCGCCCTGGCGCAAAACGCTCCGCTCGTCCATGAGCGCCACCCGATCTCTGACAATGATGCCGCCTATTTCGACATGCGCCCGCAACAGGGGACCAATATCTGCCATCGTTTTCGCATCCGGCATGGCGACATAGAGGCCGGTTTCGCCCAAGCTGATGTCATCGTCGAGGAGACGTACCGGACGGCGAGCGCGCAGCACGCCGCGATGGAGCCGCACGCCTGCACGGCGCGCTGGCACGATGGCCGGCTCGAAGTCTGGACGGGCACGCAGACGCCATTCAATCTGCGCATGGAACTGGCCGGCATCTTCGGCCTGCCAGAAGAGCGGGTGCGTATTGTTTGTCCGCCGATGGGGGGAGCCTTTGGGGCTAAAACGTTTGTGCGCTGCGAAGCGATTGCCTCCGCCCTCGCACGCAAGGCCGGGCGCCCCGTCAGGATCGTGCTGGAGCGCAGCGAGGAATGGCTGACACTCAATCGCCACCCGGCTACCATTCGCGTCAGGGTCGGCGCGCGCCGCGATGGCACGCTCGTCGCCAAGCAGGTCGAATGCCTGGTTGATACCGGCGCCTACGCGGATTGCGGGCCGGGCGTGGCGCAGAAGATGGGCTTTGCCTCGCCTGGACCGTATCGCATCCCGCACGTATGGGTTGATTCTTATTGCATCTACACGAACCTGCCGCCCAACGGCGCCTTTCGCGGCTACGGAGCAATGCAGGCGATCTGGGCCTCGGAGCGCACAATGGACCTGCTGGCACAGCGGCTCGCTATGGATCCATTAGAACTGAGGCTCAAAAACGTGCTCGTCGATGGCGACCACTATTGCACCGGAGAGGTGATGCACGACGTGCATTTCGCCGAGTGCCTCACAGCCGCAGCGGAACGCGCAGGCTGGTCGCGGGACCGGCGCGGCAAAGGGCTGTGCGTGCTTATGAAGGGCATGCAGACACCAAGCCGTGCCTCTATTGTCGTCGCGGCCAACGATGATGGTAGTTTTACCATCCACTGCGCGACGGCGGAGATGGGCCAGGGGGCATGGCGCTCGATGCGCCTCATGGCCGCCGAACTGCTCGGCGTTCCGGTAGAAAGAGTACACTTCGCGGAGCCGGATACCGATATCGCACCCTATGATACGCGCACGACCTCCAGCCGCTCAACCTATATGATGGGCCAGGCGCTGGTAGAGGCCGTGCGCCAGGTCAGGGAGAACGGCGAACTCGGTTACGGCGAATTCGTTAGCAAGGGCGGCCTCGATCCCGATACCGGTCAGGGCATCGCTTCGTCGCACTGGCACCAGGGCGCGGGCGCGGCGGAGGTGAGCGTTGACGAGGAGACGGGCAAGTTCCAGATAGTCAGGCTGCATACAGCGATCTATGCCGGGCGCGTGGTAAATCGCGCGGGGGCGGAGTTGCAAAACGAAGGATCGATGATTATGGGCCTGGGCACAACGCTTTTTGAGGGCATCACCTTCGCCGATGGGCAGGTGACGAACGCCAACCTCTCCGACTACAACATCCCGGCAGCCGGGGATCTCCCGCAGATGAGCCATGACCTGATCGAGCGCGCAGGAGCCGACATTCACGGGCTGGGCGAGACGGCGCTGCCCCCCGTACCGGCTGCCACCGGCAACGCGCTCTACTCCCTGGGCATCCATGTCACCGAGTTGCCGATCTCAGCCGAGGCGGTCTTGCAGGCTATCGAGCGACGCGATCAACGTCAGGCCACGCACGACAGCAAAGAGGGCGCGAAGGAGGGACGGCGATGAAGATCCATTTCAAGCTTAACGGAGTCGCCACTGAGGTCGAGGCCGATCCAGATGAAATGCTGCTGGAGGTGCTGCGCCGCGATTTCAAACTGAGCAGCGTGCGCGAGACATGCGGCGTGGGTATATGCGGAGCCTGCACCGCGCTCGTCGATGGGGCGCCGATCTCGACCTGCATTTTCCTGGCAGCGCTCGCCGAAGGCTGCGAAATTACGACAGTCGAGGGATTGGGAGGCGACCACCCGGTGCAGCGAGCCTTCGAGGAGGCGCACGCCTTTCAATGCGGCTACTGCACGCCCGGCATGATTCTGACCGTCAAAGCGTTTTTGGAGGAGAATCCACACCCCACCGATGAAGAGATCAAGATGGCGCTCGGCGGCAATCTGTGCCGCTGCGGGTGCTATGTGAAGATTATCGATGCAGTCAGGCGGGCACAATTGTCATCCTGAGCGGCAGCGAAGGATCTGATGGTGGCGTGTAGATCCTTCGCTGCCGCTCAGGATGACATTCCAGGACTTGATCGTTACTATTCACATGATCGCTGAGGGAGGATCATTTATGAAACTCGTTACCTATGATGCGGGGCAGGGGCCGCGCGTCGGGGCGTTGGAAGATGGAGGCATCGTCGATCTCGGTTTTGCCGGGGATATGCTCGCCTTCATCGAAGCCGGTGCGCCTGCTGGCACGCGCAGACCAGCCGGCCAGGCGCGCATCCTGGCGCCGCTGCGCCCCCGCTCCCTGCGCGATTTTCTTGCGTTCGAGGGGCACCTGCATAACTCTATGTCGCGCCTGGGACGGCCCATCGCCTCCGAATGGTACACCGTCCCCGCGTACTACAAAGGCATGCCGGATACGGTGATCGGGCCGGAGGATGAGATTCCCTGGCCGTCCTACACGGAAAAGCTCGACTACGAGCTTGAGCTTGCCGCCATTATCGGGAAGCGCGGCAAGGATATCGCCAGAGAGGACGCCAGAGGCTACATCTTTGGCTATACCATCTGGAACGACGTTTCGGCGCGCGATGTGCAAACTCGCGAACTGCCCGTCGGTATGGGGCCGGCCAAAGCCAAAGACTGGGATGGCTCCAACGTACTCGGTCCCTGTATTGTTACTGCCGACGAACTCGATGCTGGCAACCTGCGCATGATTGTGCGCGTCAACGGGGAGGTCAGGGGTGAAGATACCTCGGCGCACATGCACCATACCTTCGCTGACATGATCCACTACGCATCTCAGGCCCAGACGCTCTATCCGGGCGAGGTCTTCGGCTCCGGCACAGCCGCAGGCGGCTCCGGCCTCGAACTGGATCGCTGGCTTCAAGAGGGCGACGTGATCGAAATGGAGATCGAGGGCATTGGAGTATTGCGTAATCGTGTTGGAAGGAGGGGACGATGACGAGCATCATCGATCTCAGTCCGGCGGTGCCGCATGGCTTCAAAGGCCCGCCGTCTACCAATATTGGCGTGCAATTCGAGGTGCGCACTAAACCGGGCTACTGGCAATCGGGACAGGTTTTTATGAGCCTGCACACCGGCTGCCACGTCGAATCGGCGCTGCACTGCATTGAACACGGTGAATCCATCGACCAGGTGAGCCTTGAGCGCGTGATCGGCAGCGCCGTGATCCTGGATCTCACGCCCACCGAGCCACAGGCGCTCATCGACGAGGCCGATCTTGAGCGCGCGCGAGAACGCCTGGCCGGGCAGGGGGAAACGATCAACGCCGGGGATATCCTTCTGCTGCGCACAGACTGGGCGCAGCGGGCCATCGGCACGCCCGATTATTTTCCGCTATCGCCCGGCCTGACGGAGAACGCCGCACACTGGCTGGTGGATAAACGTCCAAAGTGCATCGGCTGCGACTTCTTCGAAGAGCCAGCCGCCAGGACACCGGGATGGACGGCGGATCAATTTGTGGTCCACCGGGCGATTCTCAGCGCGGGCATCCCACTGGTTGAAGGACTGGTCAACCTGGCGAAGTTACCACCGCGCTGCCAGTTCTTCGCGCCATTTTATCACTTTGCCGGCATCGATAGCGCGCCAGCCCGCGCCTTTGCCATCATAGAGGACCGGGCGAGATGAGTAGAGTCGTGGCGCTACGGGTTCACTGGCTGCGGCACGGCAAGGTCGCCTCGCACCAGGGCGACATGCCACTTACCGAAGAGGGGCGACGGCAGGCGGAAAGCGCCGGGCAGCATTTCGGCCAGATCGTGCAGGCGCGCGAGATCGTCGCTCTGCTGCATGCCCCGACGCTACGCACGCGGGAGACGGCCGCCGTGCTCTATGAGAGCATGCGGCGCACGCTCAATGAGCGACGAGAAGAAGGAATCGAGCTGCTCGCGCCCGGCGAGAATCAGGCGTTGCGCAACCCCGACCTTTACGTCGCGGGTACGCGCGTCGAGATGGGCAGTTCTCCCGCCGCACTGGCGGCCCAGCTGCCGCACACCGGCCTTGACGAGCGTGCGGTGGCCCGGCTCCCTTTCTGGCCCGACTTCTGGGCGGCGGAAGACCGTATCGGCTTCTGGGTTAACCATACCGCTCCGCCGGGAGAAGACGCCGATACGGTAGCGAGACGCATGCTGACCTTCGCAGTGAGCCTGTTAGACCTGCCAGGCGAGCAATCGCGGCGCTTCATCTGCGTGACGCATTCGCCCCTGCTGCGCGCGTTCGCCCGTCGCTATCTGCTGGGATCCGACCCCGGCGAGCCAGAATATACCGCATCGCTGGACATGGAACTCACAGCCCGCCACTCCCTTACCATTCGCTATCGCGATGTCTATAAGAAATTTTCACTGGAAGAGGGTGCCTGATGCTCAGTATCCTCACCCTCTCAGGTCAGGCGTCGTGCAACTTCGCCGCACCTGGAACCTGTAGTATGTTGTAGAAAAATGCGCTTTGCGCATTTTTCTACAACATACTACAGGTAAGGCGAGCGCCACAGGCGCGAGCAAGCGCTGATGCCGGAAATCAGGCACATTTCAGGAAACAGTGAGGAGGGCCTGAACTTTGAGAGAATTCATCGTTACCACCTTGAATGGTCTGACACTGGGAGGGCTTTATTTCCTGGTCGCCGCAGGCTTCACCCTCGTATTCGGCCTGATGCGCATCGTCAATCTCGCTCATGGCTCTCTCTACCTCTCAGGCGCGTACCTGGGCTGGTCGATAGGGAACGCGACGGGAAACTGGCTGCTGGCAGTGATAGGGGCCGCGCTCTGCGTCGCGGCAGCGGGGCTGCTGCTGCAACAGGGATTGCTGCGCCGTATCCAGGGGCAGGACTTGCGCGAAGCCCTGGTGACTATCGGCGTCTCAATTGTGGTCGCTGACCTGCTGCTCGCGTTCTATGGGGGCCAGAATTACGAGATCGCCGCCCCTGATATTATCAGCGGCGGCACTTATCTTGGAATAGCTGGCCTCACCTATCCCACTATTCGCCTGCTCACCCTGGGCATCGCCCTGCTGGTCGGCATAGCTTTGTGGTTCCTGCTCCGGCACACGCGGCTGGGGATGATTATCCGCGCCGGCATCGATGATCGCGCGATGGTGTCGGCAGCGGGCATCAACGTGCAACTGGTATTCGCGATTGTCTTCGCACTGGGCGCGCTGCTGGCAGGGCTGGCCGGCGTTATCGGCGCAACCAACCTCTCGGTTCAGCCGGGCGACGATAGCCTCTACCTGCTCTATTCGCTGACCGTCGTCATTATTGGAGGAATGGGCAGCGTAGGGGGCGCGGCCATCGGCGCCCTGCTCGTTGGACTGGTTCAGCAATACGGGCTGGCGTATATACCAACCTATTCAGTGCTGATTACCTTCGCCATGATGATCCTTGTCCTGGCGATACGTCCACAGGGCATAGCGGGGAGGAGAGCATGATGCCTGCACGTATGTTACGCCTCGCCCTTCCCATTATCATTGCCTTATTTCTGCTCGCATTCCCTCTGTTTGCCTCGGTTTTCTTCGTCGTGCAGATAGGCATTCAATCGCTATTTCTGGGTATCGTTGCCCTCAGCCTGGTGTTTCTCGCCGGCTACGGAGGCATGGTCTCACTGGCCCAGGTCGCGTTGTATGGCGCGGCAGGCTATGTTCTGGCTATCCTTACTATCACTTATAACCAGCCCTGGTATGTCGGAGTCGTGGCCGGTCTGGCCGGATCGACGCTGCTCGCCGTCATCTTCGCGCTGATCTCGGTGCGCACGCAGGGTATTTACTTCCTCATGATTACGCTGGCCGAGGCCATGTTCGTCTTCTACTACGCCGACCAGGATCGCATCTTTACCAACGGGCATACGGGTATCAATGGCGTCACGCCGCCGGCAGTTGGCCCTCTCGTTCTGGCCGATCCTACAACCTTCTACTATATGGTCCTGATCGTCGCCGTCCTGACCTACCTGGGCATGCGTTATCTGGTACGCACACCCTTCGGCCTGGCGCTCCAGGGTATCCGCGACAACCCACAACGGATGCAATCTCTCGGCTTCAACGTTCCTGCCCACCGTATCGCGGCATTTACCCTCGCCGGGTTTATTGCCGGCATCGGCGGCGTACTTGGCGTCTGGTACAACGGCGCCATTTCTCCCGGCTCCATCGATCTGACACGTACAATCAACGTCCTGGTGATTGCTGTTCTGGGTGGTCTCTCCTATTTTGAAGGCGCTTTTGTGGGCGCTGTATTCTTCACGCTGATTACGAACTTCGCCAGTTCTTTTACCGACCGCTTCAACACGGTAATAGGGCTTGCCTTTCTGCTGGTGGCGCTCTTTTTCCCCGATGGACTCATCGGATTGTCCAGGAGGATCATACAGCTTACGTCACGAACTACCTCCGGGCGTGGGAAGGGCATGGCGCCCCCTGCCCCATCCTCGCCGGTCAGTGCCTCTGGTGATTCGGCGCCCACAGCCTCCGGCGCCGGGGCTGAGGGTAAGTAGTCTATAGACGGCTTCCATAATCTCGAAGAGGAGGAAAAGAATGAAGCATTCGAACACGCGTATCGTCAGGCAAGTAGACTGGTTTCGCTCGCTCATGCTCTTTATGGGTATGATCGCCCTCCTGACCGCCTGCGGTGGAGGCGCTCCCACTTCTGGAGGAGGTCTTAACACCGGCTCAAACGGGAGTTCCGCCAATGAGATCAAGATCGGTGTCCTGGCTACCTTCACCGGAGCTTTCGCCGTGGACGGCCAGGATGCATTACGAGGCGTCAAAATGGCGGTAGCCGAGTTTGGCGGCAAAATCGGCAACAAGAAGATTGTACTGGTAACGGAGAGTTCCGACGCTACTCCTGCTGTGGCTCGTGATGCAGCGCGCAAGCTCATCGAGCAGGATAACGTCGACATTCTGGTTGGTCCGCTCTCGGGCGATGAGGGCCTCGCGGTTCGCGACTACGCCAAAACGAAGCCCAACAAAGTGTTTTTAAACGGCTCATCAGGGGCGCAGGATACCACGCTGCGCAACCCCGCCCCCAACTTCTATCGCTTCTCTACCGATGGAACGCAGTGGATGGCAGGTCTGGGCGACTACGTGTACCAGACGCAGGGGTACAAGAGAGTGGCGGTTCTGGCCGAGGATTACTCTTTCCCCTATAGCCAGGTTGGCGGCTTCATGACCGAATTCTGTCGCGACGGCGGCCATGTCGTGAAGAAGTTCTGGGTTCCCATCGGCACCACCGATTACAGTTCCGTCGTGTCGTCGATGCCAACGAATATCGATGCTATTTATGTCGCGCTGGGCGGGTCCGACAGCATCAACTTTCTCAAACAATACGTCCAGTTCGGCGGTAAGGCCAAAATCATTGGTGGAACCGTGACCGTCGACCAGACCGTGCTCAGTACGAAAGGGACACTCTACCAGCATGTGCTGGGAGTAGCCTCTTCAGGCCCCATCGCCGACAACAATCCCGACCCGGCCTGGCAGAAATTCGTGCAACAGTACAAGAGCATGTTCCCTGATGGCTTTCCCTCTCCGTCGCTCTTCGCGCATGCCTATTACGTAAACGCGAAGGCGGCCCTGCTCGGCCTGCAAAAGGTCAACGGCGATCTCTCAAATGGCGAGGCAAAGCTCAAGCAGGTCCTTTCCACCCTGCAATTCGATACTCCGACCGGTCCGGTCAGGCTGGACCATAACCGGAACGCCATCGCGAACATTTTCGTCACCGTGGTAGACAAGAAACCCGATGGCACGCTGTACAATAAACTGGTCAAGGTCGTTACCAACGTGAATCAGACGCTGGGGATACCCGAAGACCAGTATCTGAAGATGGGACCATTCAGCCGCGATAACCCGAGTTGCCCATGACAGAGATATCCCTGAACTCTATGCCGGCGCTGCGCCTGCAACACGTCTCCCGGCGCTTCGGGGGAGTCGAGGCCGTGCGCGATGTCACCCTTGATATCGCGCACGGCGAACGCCGCGTGATCCTCGGCCCCAACGGGGCAGGGAAATCTACACTCTTCAACCTCATCGCGGGAGAATTTAAGCCGACGGCAGGCAGCATCGTCTTATTTGGTCAGGATGTAACACACCTGAGTACGCAGTATCGCGCCAGACACGGACTGACGCGGACGTACCAGACCACGCATCTATTCAGCGGCCTGAGTGTGCTCGATAACCTCTACCTGGCGGTGCGCGGCATCACGCCGAACCGCATGAGCATGCTGCGTCCGGGTCCCCGCGATCCACACAGAGCGAAGGCGCGCGAAGCGGGAGCACAGGTGGGGTTGGAGGCTGCCCTCGATAAGAAGGTGGGGGCACTTTCTCATGGGGAGCAGCGCCAGTTAGAACTGGGTATGGCGCTTGCTGGCAATCCACGCATGGTCATGCTCGATGAGCCTGCCGCCGGACTCTCACCGGGGGAGCGCGTTCGGCTCACCGATCTCATCCTCGGACTCGATCCCGCCATCACCGTCCTGCTCATTGAACACGATATGGATGTGGCCTTGCAGATTGCACAACTCGTCACCGTCATGCATAATGGACGTGTGATCGTCACCGGGACACCCGACGAAATCAGCAGGAACGCTGTCGTCCATGAATTGTATCTGGGGGAACACCATGACTAGCAATCTGCTGGAGGTGCGCAACCTCAACGTCTATTACGGCCAGGCCCATATCCTCCAGGGCGTCAATATGACGGTTGGCGCCGAACCTGTCGCTCTGCTTGGCCGCAATGGTATGGGTAAGACCACGCTCTGCCAGGCGCTCATGGGCCTGCTTCCCATAGCGCAGGGCGATATCCTCTTCGACGGCACGAAGCTGGCCGGGCGTAAGCCCTATCAAATCGCCTCTCTGGGAATCGGCTATGTGCCACAGGGGCGTCGTATCTTTCCATCGCTCACCGTCCATGAACATATGCAACTCATGCAAGGACGCACTCAGCGATTACAGCGGCGCTGGACGATAGAGAGTATCTACGCGCTCTTCCCTCGTTTAGCTGAGCGGCGTAAGATAGGAGCGGGAGCGCTCTCCGGCGGAGAACAACAGATGCTCTCTATCGCACGCGCGCTGCTGACCAACGCCCGGCTCCTGATTATGGACGAACCCTCGGAAGGGCTTGCTCCGTCCATTATCGATCATCTGCTGGAGACCCTTCAGCGCCTCTCTCGTGAGGGGATCGGCATGCTGATCGTCGAACAGAAGCTCAGTGTCGCGGCAGCCCTCGCCAATCATGTGCTCGTTATGGTGGCGGGTCGTATCGCCCTGGAGACTACTTCAACCGCGCTGCTTGCCGATGAGGAAACCAGGCGACGCTATCTTGGCGTTGGAATGTCATCCTGAACGGCGACGAAGGCTCCGACGACGGTCATCGGATCCTTCGTCGCCGCTCAGGATGACATGAGAGCGAAGGATGACATGAGGCAGAGCTTCCCTATCTTGCTTGAATGAAAGGACAGCTTATGGCGACAGTTGTATTACTTGGCACCCTTGATACCAAAGGGACCGAATATGCCTATTTGCGCCGGCGGGTGCAGGAGGCTGGCTGCGAAGTGATTCTGATTGACGCCGGCGTCAGGGGAGAGCCGCTGGCGCCGCCCGATATTTCGCACGACGAGGTAGCCAGGGCGGCCGGGGCCGACGTTGCGCAGCTCGCGGCTGCCGGGGATCGCGGCGCCGCCGTTGAGACGATGGCCCGTGGCGCTACTGCCATCGTGCTGGATCTCTTCGCCAGAGAGCGCCTGCACGGCATTCTCGCCCTCGGCGGCTCCGGCGGCTCGGCGCTGGCGACGCAGGCCATGCGCGCACTGCCGGTAGGCGTCCCGAAGCTGATGGTCTCAACGCTTGCTTCAGGCGATACGAGGCCGTATGTCGGCTCCGTGGATGTCACGATGATGTATTCAGTTGTAGATATTTCGGGCATTAATCGCGTCTCTGAGCGCATTTTGAGCAATGCCGCCGCCGCTATTGCTGGCATGGCGCAAGCATACGTCAACTTCCAGCCTGCGCCCGGCGCGAAACCGATGGTGGGCGCAACCATGTTTGGCGTGACCACTCCCTGCGTGACGGAGGCGCGCCAATACCTGGAGGAGCGTGGCTACGAGGTGCTTGTCTTCCACGCAACGGGTACCGGTGGCAGGTCGATGGAGGCGCTGGTCAACGGCGGCTTCCTGGCGGGGGTGCTCGACATTACCACTACCGAACTCGCCGATGAGCTTGTCGGCGGCGTGCTGAGCGCGGGGCCTGACCGTCTGGAAGCGGCAGGCAATCATGGTCTTCCGCAGGTGGTCTCGCTGGGCGCGCTGGATATGGTCAATTTCGGCCCGATGGATACCGTCCCGGAGAAGTTTCGCCAGCGCAAGCTCTACAAGCACAATCCGACGGTCACGCTGATGCGCACGACGCCGGAGGAATGCGCCGAACTTGGCCGCATTATCGCTCGCAAGCTCAACCAGGCGAAGGGGCCGGTGGCGCTCTTCATTCCACTGCGCGGCGTCTCGATGATCGCCACCGGGGGCGGCGCCTTCTACGATCCCGACGCCGATAAGGCGCTGATCGACAACCTCACGGCGGGGCTACAGAAGAACATCGAGGTGCATGCGCTGGACATGGATATCAACGATCCACGCTTCGCGCGGGCAATGGCGAGCCGCATGGATGAGCTTATTCGCGCCCATACCGCCCAGAAAAATGAAGTTAAATAACGCGATGGGCATGTTTTTGCGCACCCGGGGCACATCAGAAGGAGGAAGTCTGCGGGCACAGCGCCTGCGGCGCTGTGCCCGCAGACTCTTCATCCTGGCGAGCCGCGCAGCGGTGAGCCATCAGCGCAACCTGCACATGGCGTTTACTCAGTTGCATTATCAGGAGGAGAAAATCCGTGAACAGAACAGAGGCGCTTGAGCGCCTGCGTCAAACGGTGCAGAACGGGGGGGCGATCATCGGAGCCGGCGCGGGAACGGGGCTATCGGCCAAATGCGTTGAGGCCGGCGGCGCAGATCTCATCATTATCTACAACTCCGGGCGTTATCGTATGGCGGGGCGCGGCTCCCTGGCCGGACTGCTGCCGTATGGCGACGCCAACGCTATCGTTGTGGAGATGGCCGGCGAGGTGCTGCCCATCGTGAAACGGACGCCCGTGCTGGCAGGAGTCTGCGGCACCGATCCGTTCCGCGTGATGCCGTATTTTCTCAGGCAGCTCAAAGAGCTGGGCTTTGCCGGCGTGCAGAACTTCCCTACCGTTGGCCTCTTCGATGGCACCTTCCGGCAGAACCTGGAGGAGACGGGCATGGGCTTCGCGCTGGAGGTCGAGATGATCCACCAGGCACACGAGCTTGATCTGCTCACTGCGCCTTATGTTTTCAATCCCGACGAGGCGCGGGCGATGGCCCAGGCCGGGGCGGATGTCCTGGTGCCACATATGGGATTGACGACCAAAGGGGCTATCGGCGCGAAAACGGCTCTGACGCTCGACCAGGCCGTTGAGCGCATCCAGGCCATGCATGATGCCGCCCACGCCGTTAATCCCGATATCCTGGTGCTCTGTCACGGCGGCCCTATCGCGGAGCCAGAGGACGCGGCCTACGTGCTGGCCCATACGCGCGGCGTGGTTGGCTTTTTCGGCGCGTCCAGCATGGAGCGACTGCCCACCGAGGTCGCGATCACCGAAAATACGAAGCGCTTCAAGCAATTGCGCCCACAAAAATAAGCCGGTAGGGGCCGGATAGATCCGTCCGCACGGAGCCGCTTCACCTCATTCTCGCGGGCGGATCTATCCGGCCCTTATCGCTATCGCTTCATCCCTCTCCCGATTCGCGCAATCGCTTTAGCGCGGCGAGTTCCTGCTGCCCGCGCTTCTCCAGTTCGGCCTTCCATTCGTCTTTATACTGGCGCATCACTTGAACGAGCGTATGTGCAACGGCCAGATTTCTGTACCACTTGTGGTCCGAGGGCACAATATACCAGGGGGCCGCATCCGTGCTGCATTCACTGAGCGCGTCCTGGTATGCCTCCTGGTAGGCATCCCAGTATTTGCGCTCGGTCCAATCGCTCGCTGCTATCTTCCACGCCTTATCTTTGTCCTCCTCGCGCGCCCGCAGGCGCTCTGCCTGCTCGTCTTTGCTGATATGCAGGAAGAACTTGAGAATGATCGTACCGGTGCTGGCAAGCAACTTCTCAAAGTGATTGATCTCTTTGTAGCGCCGCCGCCAGACATCCTCCGGCACAAGGTTGTGCACGCGCACGATCAGCACATCCTCATATTGCGAACGATTGAAGATCCCCATTACGCCCTTCCCCGGCGTCGCCTTATGGATACGCCAGAGGAAATCGTGGGCCAGTTCTTCGGGCGTTGGCTCCTTGAAGGAATGTACCTCGCAGCCCTGGGGATTGACGTGCGACAGCACATGACGGATCGTGCCGTCCTTACCGCTGGTATCCATTCCTTGCAGCACCATGAGCAGGCTGTGATGCTGCGCCGCCGCCATCAACTCTTGAAGATCATACAGTTCATTGCTTAGCTCCTCCATCTCCTTGCTGGCGGAATGATGATCGGTATGCTTGTCGGTGTAGCCGGGGTCATAATCTTTTAGCTTTACCTGCGTGCCCTCGTCGATTTTCCATACCAGGCCCATAGCGTCTCCTTCCAAAAAACGTGAAAACGTGCTTAACTGGCAAATATATGCCTGATTTTAACACGTAAAAGAGGGCATATCCTCCTCACATCTACACTGTTCCTCTTAGCGGAAAGCACTGGTATGCTCGCGTGCCTGCTGCCCGAACATGCGCGGGCGCTTTCAGGAGCTACCTGCCAGCGAGCCGTTCTACGAGAGGCGCAAACGCCTCCATCACATGATCGAAGGTCATGTAGTAGGAGACGCCGAAACGCTCGCGGCGCTCAAGCATCTGCTCGGCAATCTGTTCCACAGTGCCAACAAATGTGGCCGGCATCTCCAGAATCTCCTCAACGGCGACACCGCTCCAGCCCCGTCTTTGCGCGACCTGCCCGGCCCCCTGGCGGCGATTGTTAGTAAACACAGGAGTTGTGATCACACTCAGTTCAAGCTGAGCGAAGCGCTCTCCTCCCGCCTCGCGTAGCCATGCGATCTTCCGCGCAAAATTCCGCGCCGAGTACGCGGCGGGATCATCAGGTGAGGGTAGCCCGGCGTTTAGAGGACCGGCCAGGATGCCGACAATATCCGCCTCGCGTGCGGCAATAGCCAGCATGCGCCGCCCACCGGCACCGATCAGGATAGGCGGATGTGGTCGCTGAACTGGCGCCGGGAAATTTTGAATGCCTGCGATCCTATAATGCTTCCCGGCAAACGTCAGCGGCTCACCGGAGAACAATCCTTTGAAGATCCGCACAGCCTCCTCGAAACGATCAATGCGCGTGCCCGGAGGATCGAACGGCAGTCCCGCCTGCTCATATTCGCTGCCCATCCAGCCCGCCCCCAGCCCAAATTCAAAGCGCCCGCCGGAGAGCACATCCAGCGTGGCTACCTCCTTACCCAGCACAACTGGATGGCGATAATCGTTGTCAAAGACCATGCTGCCAATACGTAATTTGCTTGTAACCATCGCCGCCGCCATTAAAGCGGAAATGGGTGCGAACTGATCGCCAAATGGTCCGGGCATAAAATGATCGCGCAGCAATAATGTAGAATATCCGAGTTCCTCCGCGCGCCGCGCCTTCGCGAACCATGCCTCGCGATTTTCCATCTTTTCACAGAGAATGCCAAAGCGGAAGGGCCGCATATCTTTCCTCCTTTTGAGTATCGTTTCGATGTACCATAATATTGCTCAGGGTAACATGCCAGAGGATGGCAGGCTATCCGTTTCTTGCTCTTATATTCTGAGGCCGAATGCTTCTTTGAGAGGATGCCTGGTCCTCAGCGCCTTCGCCCTGCCTCGCCCACCGTTCGCGCGGCTCGGCTGCGCAATAGAGATTTTATGCGCTGTAGGATATGCGCTTCGCGCATGTTCTACAGCGCATAAAATCTCTGCCGAGGCTGCACGAACGCCCAACGAGAGAGGACGCCGGAAGAGAGGTTCAGGGGCGATAAGATGATACAATAGCGTTAGGGCGCCGGCCTGGCCTGCATAGCGATAGAGCCGGCCTGTATCATCCCATCAAATAGTTAGAGAGGCGAATACCATGCAGCATGATCGCGCTATGATCGACGCGTTGCGCACGGACCTGGCAATTGTCGTTGACACCTTCCCGGCGACGGGCACGCCCGATACGCGTCACATGGCCTACAGCGCTCGCATCGGACGCGGCGTACTGATTACTCCAGCCTCCGGCTCAGGCAGCGCGGGTTTCCTTTTGCCACGCGCCGCCAGGGATGTCATGATTCGCGCCGCCGAGCGCGCTGGCGTACCCTACCAGCTCGCCATCGCACACGGGGGCGTGACCGATGCAGCGGCTGCGCATCTGGCCGCCGGCGGCATCCCTACCCTGGAGATCAAGCTGCCGCGCCGCTACTCACATTCGCCCGTCGAGATGCTCGACCTGTCGGACCTGGCCGCGGCCCTGCTGCTGGTCGAAGAACTGGTGCTGCACCCACCAGCAAAGGATGAATTATCATTTTTATGACGGCCGGGCTATGAGAAATTTTTCTACGAGTGCGCCTGATTTTCCGGCAGACTCGCGTGCTCGCGCCTGCTGCGCTCGCCGGATATATTGAGTTGTATGGCAAAATGCGCGCCGCGCTTTTGCCATACAACTCAATATATCCCTGGTGCGGCGGAGCCGCGCGACCACACGGTCAGAGCGAGCGAGGGCATGAGAACCTGACACATAGTAAAGGACACGAACATGGAGCTTGATTGGAGCGATTATCGTCCTCCTGACGATACGATCACCATCACAACAATAGATACGCACGCCGCCGGTGAGCCGCTGCGCATCATTACCGGCGGATTGCCTGAACTGCCCGGCGCAACCATGCTGGAAAAGCGGCGCTACATGCAGCAGCACTTTGATCATATCCGGCGTGCGTTGATGTGGGAGCCGCGCGGCCATAGGGATATGTACGGCTGCGTGCTGACCGATGCGGTATCGCGAGAAGGGGATCTCGGCGTCCTGTTTATGCACAACGAAGGCTACAGCACGATGTGCGGGCACGGCGTAATCGCGCTGGTGACGGCGCTTCTGGAGTCAGGAGCAGTGCTGGCACAGGGACAGCGGACCGAGGTCAATCTCGACACGCCAGCGGGGCTGGTACGCGCTACCGCACATCACGCTGGCGACGGCAGAGTGGAACGCGTCTCGTTTCTCAACGTGCCCTCGTTTGTCTATGCGCGCGACCTTGAAATCACGGTCCCGGACTTCGGCCAACTGAAAGTAGATGTCGCCTTCGGCGGCGCATTCTATGCCGTGCTTGATGCCGAACAGGTCGGGCTGCGCGTAGTGCTGGAGCAAGTGGAACGGTTGGCGGCAGCAGGCGAGGCGATTAAACAGGCCGTCAATGCCGTGCTGCCCATCAAGCATCCCTTCGAGGAAGACCTGGGCTTTCTCTACGGCACGATCCTGACGGGGCCGCCAGAAGATCCGGCGCACCACAGCCGCAACGTTTGCATCTTTGCCAACGCCGAGGTAGACCGCTCGCCCACCGGCACCGGCGTCTCGGCGCGGCTCGCGCTTCTCCATGCCAGAGGCCAAACCGCCGAGGGCGATCAGATCGTTATTGAAAGCATTCTCGGAGCGGCCAGCGCCTTCGGTGGACGTGTCGTGGGGCAAACGCAGGTCGGCCCCCACGAGGCTATCATTCCCGAAGTGAGCGGGCGCGCCTTCATTACCGGGCGTCACGAATTTTTCATCGATCCACGGGACGAACTGGGAAAAGGATTTCTGCTGCTATGAATACTATCGCGCCACTGGAATCTCTCTTTGATCTTGCCATCGAGCACGGCGACATTCTGCCGCTGCCAGGTGAACTGCAAACCTTCTACGGGCGGCTCCAATTCCCATCACATGCGGGCCGTTCATATGTCATCAGCAATTTCGTCAGCACGCTGGATGGCGTCGTAGAGCTGGATGCGCCGGGTCGTAAAGGCGGAGGCGATATCAGCGGCCAGAGCAAGCCGGACCATGCAGTTATGGGCATTCTGCGCGCACTCGCCGACGCGGTGATCGTCGGCGCCGGAACCTTTAACTCGGCCCCCGGCCACCTCTGGACCGCCGAACATATCTATCCTCCGTTCGCAGCCGCGTACAAAGAGTTTCGCGGCGCGCTGGGGAAGGCGGAGCCGCCGCTGAACGTTGTGGTGTCGGCGCAGGGCAACATCGACCTGCGGCAGCCAGTATTGCAGTCGGGCCGCGTACCCGCGCTGATTATTACCACCGAACGCGGCGCGCAGCGTTTGCGCGGGCAATCGCTTGCGTCATCGGTAGAGGTCACAACCATAGCCAGC
>Ga0209061_1002204_pt1 | contig 25953 bp, 26 predicted proteins | sample Coa_R1_10_FD_187157 | JGI IMG/M metagenome (GOLD analysis project Ga0209061, IMG submission 187157) | Surface soil microbial communities from Centralia Pennsylvania, which are recovering from an underground coalmine fire - Coalmine... | ecosystem: Environmental > Terrestrial > Soil >... | reverse complement strand
TGAGTGCGGTCGGCTTCGCATAGCACCTTTTCTTCCCCGCTTAAGCTCAGCGTCAGGTGGTGCTCCTCGGCGGGGATCTGGAACTGGTCTACGATCTCGGCGGCCAGCATGGTCATATCGAGCACCGTCTTATTCATCGGGATCTGTCCAGACTCGGATTGCGAGAGCAGAAGCAGGGCGCGTACCAGATTCGACAGCCGCTCAACATCCTGCAGGGCATTTTCAATTGCTTCCTGGAGCTGTTCCTTGCGGGTGGCTGTGAAGAGCGCCACTTCGAGCTGTCCCTGAATAGCGGTGAGAGGCGTGCGCAGCTCATGCGAAACGTCGGTTGAGAACTGCCGGATCTGCTCGAAGGACGCTTTGAGGCGTCCGCTCATGGCGTTGAAGGAATCGATCAACCGGTCGAGCTCGTCGTCGGCGCCGCGTTTGGGGATCTGCAATCCCAGATTGGAACCGGTGATCGCCTGGGCCGCCCGTTCGACCGACTGCAGGGCGCTCAGCACCCGCGCGGCCGAGTACCAGCCAATGACGCCAGAGATCGCCAGGGCGATGGGGATGAAGAACCAGATCTGGCTGCGAAAGTGGCGCAGAATCTGGCGGTCGCCTGCCAGGCTGCGGCCTTCGGCAACATACCAGGTCCGGCCGTGTACTGGGTCAAACAGAGTGCTGGCGATGATCTGGTAGGGCACGCGATCGGTTCCGTAAACCGTTTTGATGACGGGCTCGTGAGTCTGCTCAATCTGGTGCAATTCGGAAACGATGACGCCGGGGTCGTAGATGCTGGAGAGGCCCGGAGTGTCGGAGGCTTTGTAGATCTTGCCGTTGCTGTCGGCGATGATGTAGACGTCGCGCAGGCGGGAGACCTCGGCTTCTGTTTCCGGATCGGTCATATCCGCAAACCAGTACGGATCACCCGAATCCTCGTAGAAATGGATCCAGCCTTTGAGCGCGCCTAATTCCTCATGCAGCGTTTGTTCGCTTTGGTTTTCGAGCACATTGCGCAACATGGCGGTCCCGGCGAAGCCCGCTACCGCAAGCACTGCCGCGAGCACGAGAATGAGCGTGCTCGCCAGACGGAAACGCAGGGTGCGGAAGAAGCGAAGCTGGCGGGGTTTTTTCCACCACATAACAAGCGCACTACTGCTGAGCGGAGACGTTTTCCGCAGGCGCGGGCTGCGCCGGTTCTGGCGCATCCAGCATATAGCCGATCCCGCGCACGGTGTGAATCATCTTGTACGGGAATTTGTCGTCGATTTTGCTGCGCAGATGCCGGATATAGACATCCACAATATTGGTCAGGCCGTCGTAATCCATATCCCAGACATGTTCCACAATCATGGTCCGGCTTAACGGCCGTCCGCGATTGCGCATCATGTACTCGAGGATGCTGAATTCTTTGGGGGCGAGCTCGATGGGTTCGTTGGCGCGCGTTACTTTGCGGCGGATGCAATCGAGCGTGAGATCGCCGACCTGAAGCCGCTCGGGAGTGGGCTGACCGCGCCGGAGCAGAACCCGCGTGCGGGCCAGCAACTCGACAAACGCAAACGGTTTTACGAGATAATCGTCTGCGCCCTGCTCGAGGCCCTTGACGCGATCTTCGACAGCATCGCGTGCGCTCAAAATCAAGACTGGTGGCACAGTCTTCCGATTTTTGATTTTGTGCAGGACCGTCAGGCCGTCGATATCCGGTAATCCGAGATCCAGAATCACCAGATCGTATTCGGTGGCGTGCACGCGCTCGATGGCATGTTCGCCGGTATGCACCACATCCACCGCATACCCGGCGCTTTCTAGCCCGCGCGACAGGAAATCGGCAATTCGTTTTTCATCTTCCACTACCAGTAGGCGCATGGGTGTACAGGAATGAGATCTGCTGAATCAAGTCTAACTGAAGTTGGTTTCCCCTGTGGCCAGTGGAGCTGTGACAGTGGCGGCCCGGGCCGTGCGGGACGCCTCGGATCACTGGCCGGAGTGGTTCCACTTAATCTCCAGATACTGGCCGGCTCACGGGCGCCGGACGGAAGAACGATCCAAGCGTCTTATGCCGGGTGCGGAGGACCGATAGCGCCGTCATGAGTGTGGTCAGGACGGCCGTAAAGGCAAGCACTTGCGGAACCGTGAGAGATTCCTTCCAAAAGCCAAACCAGCGGCCATAGACGATCTCAATGTGCACCCAGTAGACGAGCAAAGAAGTGGTGCCGATCTGCCGCAGCATACTCCAGCGCTGCGGGCCGGTGGCGTGTATCCACAAATAGGCAAAGGCCAGCAGGATCAGAACCAGGCCGAGTTTGATCAGGATCAAGCCGGGACTGTTGAGCCAGAAATCGCTTTTGGGATAGATCGAGTAAGGCAGATTCGAGACATAGTGTGCGCCGAAGGTAAGCCCGAGGCCCAGGCACATGGTCCAGAGCATGGCGCGCCCCATCTCGTCTGGCGGCACGAGTCGAACGGCGCTGCCTGCCGCCATCCCAAAGGCTACAAAAGAGGCCCAGGGGAAAAAGCCGAAATAGTTATAGCTGGGAAAGAAATAGGCCCGCAGGAGCCAGGGCACTTGCGGGGAATCCATCATACTCACCAGCGGTGAAAGGCAGGCCACGACGAATCCTAAGACGGCACAGAGCCGCACACGCTCGCGCGTGGTGAAGACGGCCATGGGGGCAAAGATGAGCATCGCCATTCCCATGCAGTTGAGGATGTCCACACGCAGCAGTTCACCGGCCGGGCTGGTGGGATAGCCGAAAACAAAGAGCTGGATGCGGAACAGAAATGCGAGCAGGAAGAGATAGCGGGACCGCTTCAAGGCGGCTATTACGCGCTTCCAGGCCGTTGCGCCTTGCCTCTCCTGACTGTGCATGAGGAAGGCGAAGGTCATGCCCGTGAGAAACAGGAAGATGGCGGGCGGCAGGCCGCCTACGAACTGAGATAGGATATAGGGGCCCTGATTGCGCAAGTCGGTTCGTGTGAAGGAGTGGAAGGTATGGCCTTGCAGCATGATGAGCGAGGCAAAGCCGCGTGTCCAGTCGATGAATGCTAACCGGCCTGTGCTTTTTTGAGGATCACGCATAACTCTTGAATGTGGGGTGACGCTGGACTATTGGTTTCCGCTCTGGTGTTTGACTCCGGGCGGTAGCTTAAGGGCTAAGGGCTCCTGTATGGGGGGATTCAGACGCACGTTGGTGTAAGTGGTCTGGCGATAGTCTCCATTGGGCTGAATAAATTTCTGCTGAATCGGATAGGCGGCATCATGGGGAATCCACATATCGACCTCCTTTAAGCGCTGCTTTACCTGCGGATCTTTCGGAATCAATATGATCTCTGCCGTCTGCCGGCCGGCGATGTCGGCCGTGCTGCCTCCCGAGATCGAATAGTTCTGCGCCAACTCAGTACCAGACGAACCAAAGCCGAGCAAGAGGTACTGATTCAGCAAATTTGTTTGATTGCCAAAGTTATATTCCTGCACAAGCTTAAGATTGGGATAGTAAATTTGGACGATTTTTCCCATCACGGCGATGACCCGCGGATCCGACTGGCTGGAAAAATCCAGGATGGCGCGCAGTTCCTTGCCGGAGCGCTCCAGAGTGAGCTTCCCGTGCTCGATCGTATGATCGTCCAGGATGGCGGTGTAAGTGTCCATTGCCACATCGGCCGTAAGGGTGTGCAATTGTGGAGCTGCCTGATCCATGCGCGCCAGAATGGCGGGAAGCGTGTCGGATCCGGCTGCGCCTGCTGTAAATAATGCGCCTGCAGCAAACAAAGTGAGTGCCCAAAAAAGCCTGTTCATGTATTCATCACATCCGGAAATTGGCAATTTCCGGTTTCCTAGTTCTAGACGCGCAGACTAGGGGGTAGCATACGCGATGAAACCCTTAATTTCCTGTTCGGCGTCATCGCGAATCGGCTCGACGCGCACCACATGCCAGCTCTTGCCCGTGCGCGAGCGGATCAATTTTTGGGCAGCGGCGGGCCGTTCTGCATCCGGCACATCAGCCAGGAGTTCGGTGGAAATGAAGACGTGATTGAGACCGTGCTGTGAGGACAGGAGCACGATGCTGGCCCCCTTGGGCTGGTCATGAAACCAGTTTCGGGGCGTGGCAAAGATGAAGATGAGGATGAGGGCGACGACTAAGTCATATTGCCAGGAGCCCCGCGCAAAGTCCCAGAAAACGAGCCGCTTGCCCGCGCTCGCAACCAAGGATCCTGCGCCTGCGCTGCGCTCTATCACGCCCTCAGTCTACCATTGTTAATATTTGCGCATTACGGCCAATACCCGGCCTTGGATCTGCAGGTCGGCCGGATCGACCCAGATGGGAGCCATACTGGCATTTGCCGGCTGCAGGCGCACGCGGCCATCGGGCTCGAGATAGTAGCGTTTCAGAGTCGCTTCCGAGCCGTTGATCAGGGCGACGACGATATCTCCGTTCTTCACCGAGTCGGTTTTCTCCACCATGACGAAATCGCCGTTACAGATGTGGTCTTCAATCATTGAGTCGCCGCGCACCTCAAGAGCAAAGGTGTTTCCCCGGCCGACAAAGTCCGACAGATGCAGGGTTTCCGGGTCCGGGATCGCCTCGACGGGAGCGCCTGCCGCAATCCGGCCCATGAGCGGGATGACCGCCTCGCCTGGTTTGGCCTGTCGGGCTCTTTCCTCACGCAGATAGCGTTCTCCAATTTCAAGCGACCGGCTGTGGTTGTAGGTGCGGCGGACATATTCCTTTGCCTCCAGGCCCTGAATGTGCTTGTGCACGGTGGCAAGTGAAGCGAGTCCTAAACCCGCTGCAATTTCCTCATAACTCGGGCTGTAGCCGTGCTTCTCAATGAAGCTCGACAGGAATTCCATTACTTCTTTTTGTCTCCGCGTGAGCGCCATGAGCGAAACTGAAACCTCCTGGCACCAGTTTGGGCGAACAAACAGGGAAAGTCAAGGCTTAGCGGATGGCGGTAAGGTTGTGACCTGGAGTATGGGAACGCTGGTTTCCGCCGTGAGCTCTCTGCTGGGAGGAAAATGGAGCTGCTCGGAACGCTTGCCGGGATGGGGTGGCTGCTGCTGGCTGTCCGCTGCGAGTCAAAACAGAGGCAGGCTTCGTCTAAAGACAGTAAGAGTATTATGAACGCACTCAAAACGGCTCTTTTGCTTGGGGTTCTCAGCGGGTTGCTCCTCTTTGCCGGTGAGGCGCTCGGGGGGCGGAACGGGCTGTATACCGGGCTGGTGCTGGCAATCGTGATGAACTTCTTCAGCTACTTCTTTTCCGACAAGATCGCGCTGATGACCTATGGAGCACAGCCCGTTACGCCGGAGCAGAATCCGGAAGTGTACTACCGCGTTGCGCCGATCGTAAGCCGGCTGGCGGAGCGGATGCGCATTCCGATGCCGCGGCTGTATTTGATTCCGGACCCATCTCCCAATGCCTTTGCGACGGGGCGTAATCCGCATCACGCTTCGGTTGCCTTTACCGAGGGCATCTTGATGACCATGTCCGATGAGGAGATTGAGGGTGTTGTGGCGCACGAGCTAGGCCATGTTCTGCATCGCGACATACTCATCAGCTCTGTGGCCGCAACCCTGGCGAGCGCCATCACGTTTGTGGCTCGCATGGCATTCTGGTTTGGTGGCACGCGGGAGGACGAGGATGAAGGCGGAGCGCTAGGCGGCTTACTGATGCTGATTTTCGCACCCATCGCCGCGATGCTGATTCAGCTTGCGATCTCGCGCAGCCGCGAGTATGACGCTGACGCCGCTTCGGCAAAATACACGGGAGATCCCCGCAAGTTGATCTCGGCGCTTCGCAAACTCGAATCCTATTCGCGCCAGATTCCGATGGCGGCAACGCCGTCGACCGCGCATCTGTTTATTGTGAAACCCTTCAGCGGGCGTTCGTTGATGCAGTTGTTTTCCACGCACCCGCCGACCGAGGAGCGAATCGCGCGTCTTGAGCAAATGATTCCGGAATACCAGGGGTATCGCGGCTGAGCGCTTCGCCGGTATTCAGGAAAGAACAACGGCGGAGGCAAAATGCTTGCCCCTCATGCTATATAAGGTCCGAGTGCTGCTGCTATGAATCTGCTTCCACGGGATGAGAAATTTTTTGATCTTTTCCAGCAGCACGTGCGTGTTCTCTGCCAGGCATCGCAGATGCTGATTACCGGCTTGCGGGGCGGATATAACGGCATGTGCCAGATCTCGAAACCAATGGAAGCACTCGAGCGCAATGGCGATGAGCTGATTCACGAGATTTTTCGCAGGCTACAAGCGACGTTTATTACGCCGTTTGATCCCGAAGATATTCAGACGCTTGCGACCTCGCTGGACAATGTACTGGATGCCATGGAAGACGCCACATTCCGAATTGTTGCCTATCGCCTGGATCCCATTCCCGACGGCGCCGTGCAACTAGGGAAAATGATCGATGATTCCTGTCAGGCGCTGGCCCGCGCTTTAGGAGCGCTGCGAGACCGCGAACCGGTATGGGATCACTGCATCGAAGTGAACCGGCTCGAAAACGAGGCCGACGCCGTGGAGCGAACTCTGGTGGGCAACCTCTTCAGCAACTCGATGGATCCGATCACGCTCATGAAACAGAAAGAGGTTTTTGAGGTTCTCGAGGCGACGACCGATATGTGTGAGGACGTAGCCGATGTTTTACAAAACGTGGCGGTGAAGAACGTTTAGCCATGTCCAGCTTCGGACTGGTAGTGGTCATCGTTTGCATCGCCTTAATCTTTGATTTTGTCAACGGCTTTCACGATGCTGCCAACTCGGTCGCTACTGTAGTGGCGACGCGTGTTCTGAGTCCCATCCAGGCCGTTACGCTAGCCGGCATTTTCAATTTTGTTGCCGCCTATTTTCTTGGAACCAGAGTGGCGGCTACCATCGGCCAAGGCTTTGTCAATACTAAGATCGTTACGCCTCACGTGATTCTGGCGGCGGTGATCGGAGCCGTTGTGTGGAATGTGTTGACCTGGTGGTTCGGCTTGCCGATCAGCTCCTCGCATGCTTTAATTGGCGGCTATGCCGGTGCAGCGGTCGCCCGGGCGGGAATACATGGCCTGATTTTGGGCAAGTGGCCGCTGACATTGGCCTTCATTGTCGTTGCGCCCTTGATTGGTTTGATCCTTGGCTATGGATTGATGATCGCTGTCTATTGGATTTTTCACCGCTTCACGCCTGCTTATATGGATCATTTCTTTCGTCATGCGCAGATTCTTTCGGCTTCACTTTTGAGCTGTGCACATGGAACGAACGATGCGCAGAAGACGATGGGAATCATTACGGCCGTGCTCGTGGCCGGGGGATTGCAGCAGGGATTCCATGTTCCGGACTGGGTGATTCTGGCATCGGCAACGGCGATGGGTCTGGGCACACTTAGCGGCGGATGGCGGGTGGTGCGGACGATGGGCATGCGCCTGACACGTCTCAAGCCGCGCAGTGGATTTTGCGCGGAGACCGGATCGGCACTCTCCATTCTGTTTGCGACCTGGCTTGGGTTGCCGGTTTCGACCACCCACGTGGTAGCGGGGGCAATCGCCGGAGTAGGGTCGATTCAGCGCGTCCGCGCGGTGCGCTGGAATGTCGCGAGTGACATTGTGAGCGCTTGGATACTGACGATTCCCGCCGCCGGGCTATTTGCCGCGCTTGTGTTTCTGTTTATCCGGCTTCTCGATCCTGCCGTGTAGCTGCCTTTATCGAGGCGGTGGAGCTTCTCCCATATACCGGATCGAGGTATCTGCCAGAGCAATCTCCACTCTCCGGTTCTTGGCCCGGGCAGCGGCCGATGTACCCGGCACCAAGGGACTGGTCTTTCCGTAACCTTTGATGGTAATGATCGAGGGATCAATGCCAGACTGGACCAGATAATCCTCCACTGCTTTGGCTCGTCTTACTGAAAGCTGCTGGTTGTATTCGGCGCTGCCTACATCGTCGGTATAACCGTAAATGGCCAAGCCATAGCCTTTTGAAACTAACAAAATTCCAGCAATCCGGCTCAATAATTCCCGATTCTTCTCATTTAGCTCCGCGCTATCGAAAGCGAAACGGAATGTCGAGTCTGGCAACACAATCACCATGCCATTCGGGGTACGATGAGTGGGAGCGACACGGTCGAGCGCCTGCTGCATGCGATTGAGCTCCTCTTCACGCTCCCGGCGCATCTCTGCCATTTCCGCCTCGGCGCGGCGGGCGTTTTCTTCGGCTTGTTGCGCTGCGCTCAGAGCCTGCGCGCGGCCGGCATCGGCTACCTGTTTTTCGGCCTCGGCCTGCTGGCGGGCGGCTGCGGCGATTTGCGCTTGTGAAGCGGCTTGGCGAGCTTGCGCTGCGGCCTGATCGGCGCGCTGACTGGCGAGGCTGGCGGCTGTTGCTTCCTGCTGAGCCATCAAAATGGCGCCATCTACTTTGGCTGTGATTTCTCTCAGCTCTGCGCGCATGCTTTTCAGGCTTTTGTAGCCGGCGAGGGAGAGTGAAATCAGTGCAACAGCGAGAAGGGCGGCGAAAGCGCTCAGCAAAACCTCAAAACGCTTCACGCCTCATTGTATCGCCGGTATCAGAAGCTCAACTAAGATCTGCTTTATCCTTGGCGCCCCGTTTGCGTCGCAAGCTGGGGCGCCTTGCTGGCGGGCGCCGCCCACTGGTCGATGATGCGGCATACCTCCTGCATCAACTCCTGCAGATCGAGCGGCTTTTGCGCGCAGTCAGCAGCTCCGAGCTCAAATGCCCGCTGCACATCGGGCGCTGTGCAGCAGGCACTGAAGATCACCACGGGCGCCGTCCTTGGTGAAAACAACTTCAGCACGGTGAGCCCATCGATTTTGGGGATATTCAGGTCGAGAATGACCAGATCAAAAAGCTGCTTTTCGCGTGTGAGGAGCTGCAGCGCCTGCTCGCCGTCGCTGGCCACGGTCAGCTCGATTTCGCCGGAGCAACCGGGCAGGGCTTCCTTGAACAGCAGCACGTCCGCTGAGTTGTCTTCAACCAGCAATACTCTGATCTTTTTCGATTCCTGCGGCATCGTGCTGCCTGGAAGAGAGCCTGGAGATTGCCCGTCTATTGGGCCTGCGAAGTGCCTCCGCCTTCGTGGCTGCTTTGCAGGAAGCTCTGCACGTTGCTTTTATCCACGACAAAGGCGCCCGTGTCCACGAAGGTTGGGATCGGAGCGGAAGGGTCTTCGGCCCAATTTGCGGTGAGCGGCGTTGGCGGATGGTGGTGCAGGTCGTCTACCAGCTTTGCGCCGTAGTAGGCCATGGTAAACGGTTTTTGTGCGATCGTGGCAGAAATCACACCTTTTTGGATCCAATTGATCGTCCGCTGATCGGTGTCCATAGCGACGATCGTCACTTTGCCTCCCATGTTTTCGCGATTGACGACATCTCCTACTTCAGGGCAAGAGATCGCTTCGAGACACACAAATGCGTCAATCTTTGGCTTGCCTTCAAGGAGCCTGCGGGCGGCGTCAAAGGCCACCGTGGGATCGCCTTTCATGTCCACGATTTCAGAAATTTTAATGTCCGGATGATCGGCGAGTGCGTCCTGATAGCCGCGCAGACGGTCTTTCAGATTGGGCTGATTGGGGAGAGTGAAGACGGCGATATTGCCACGGCCATTTAATAGCTTCGCGACTAAGCGACCGCCTAAAGTTCCCGCCTTGTAGTTATCGGTGCCGACAAAAAAGAGCCGTTTGCTGTCGGGGGCGTCGGAATCAATGGTGATGACGGGCACGCCTTGGGCCAGAGCTGAATTGATGTCGGGTGTGAGCAGCGCGGCATCGGCGGCCGAGACCAGAATGCCTGAAGGCTTTTGCTGAACCGCTCGCAGGAAATCCTGATGTTCCGCCTGCGGATCGTAGCTATCGGGGCCATCCATCTCGGCTTTCACCTTCATTTCGAGCGCGGCGCGGTTCAAGCCGGCAAATGCCGTTTGCCAGTAAGCCACTTTGGTATTGGCGGCGATGAGGACATATTTTTCGGCCGGATTATGCGGAGAAGCTGCGCAGCCGCTCAACAGCGAGAGAGCTGAAGCTAGAGCAGTAGACAGAGAGACCTGCTTGAAAGTTTGCCATTGCATATCTAGCGGCGGAGTATAGCACGCCGCGGTTCGCTCATTTTGAGCGAGGCAGCAAGGTACCGGCTGTTATATACTCTGGATGTTTCCTTAACTGCTTGGACGCTCGGGCTGGAGTGGCGGAACTGGCAGACGCACGGGACTCAAAATCCCGCGCCCTTCAGTGGGCATGTGGGTTCGACCCCCACCTCCAGCACCAGGAAAACCAGGCGCTTTGGTGCAGCTTGCGCGATTGGCTTACAGCAGTGCTCGGGCTGTTTTATTCCTGCCGCAGTCCGCTGCTGACTGCTCTTCAAGGCATCGCCGGCTACGAACGCCGGAGCCCGACAGAGACTGGAACGTAACAACGGAGCATACGGGGTAACCGTAGTTCCCACTCACTGCTTGAAGAAAATCTGTCCTCTGCGCTCGATCAGAAGGATCCAAAAGATTAGTCGTGCTGAGTTCTGCGCACATCTGTTTGAGCCTTCCACTCCAGAGGCCGATGATCAAGGCTATCATGGCTATTAATGTGAGCCATGCTGTCCGCGGTTCGGGTGTCATCACCGGAACATCGGTCACGGTGAGCGTCGTAGCCGGCCCTCCGCGCGCAGCATGAACACCTACCGCGAGCAAGTTAAAAGTCCCCGTCTGTCCTGTAAAACCAATCAGATTAGGATATGTTCCGGCGAAAATGTTGTATTCCACGTCAAACCACATATCGTCTCCATCGCCGTCATCCATCCACAGCACCATCACTTCGGAATTAAAACGGTCATCGGGTGGCCCGAGCAGAGCAGGAAGAAACTGGATGCTAGCGATGGCGTTGGGCCAACCCGGTAGAACGCTGAGATAGGTGTCGTCAGACCCTATGGGGCAGGGTAACCCCTCGTAAAAAGTGGGCGCAAGCGAGCACTCAGGCACTTTCGTGGCGTCGAGAAACTGCTGGGTGGTGGCGTCCCAAGTGAAGCCGCAATCTCCGCAGTCGCCGCTCACGATGTAAAGCGTATCGGCGACACCAGGCGCAACAAACAGCAACAGGCAGAGGAGGAAATGTTTTTTCACGCCGCATTTGACGCAGCGGCGTAAGGGAGTTTTACGCGCCTCAAAGTACCTGGGGTACTGTTTCGCCAGATGAAGCGTTATTCATTTTGTTACATCGAGAGTAGTCCAGGCGTCTTTCCAGCACCACCATGAAAACAGGGGCTTCGTGCAGCTTGCACAAGTTTGTGGGAGCTTCTCGAAGCTCTTATCGAAGGTTCTCCTCGAGCACGGCGACTCCATGAGGTGGCAGCGAGAGCTGGCCGCTGCGAATCAAGCCTGCCAGCACATCTCGCATGGGGCGCGGGAGATTCACTTGTGCAGCTTCCTTGCCGTGATTCAGGAGGATGAAGACCCGGCGTTCGGCATTCTCGCGCGGGCACACCTCCACGTTTTCCGGTACGGTTCCGAACGCGGGAGTGAGATGGTCAACCTGGGCGAGCCAACGGACGCAAGCACGCATCAAATTGTCGTCCAAGAGGGCGCCGATGTAAGTAATGCGACCCTTGCCGAATGCACGTGTCAACACGGCAGGCTGGTGATCCAGCCAACCATTGCTAGCGCCATAAGTCATGAGAACCTGAGCATCCGGCGACAGCTTGGATAACATTTCTGCCCAGATGCGAGCCTCCCCCGAACCCCATTCGCCACTTACTGGCGCTTGATTCAGCAGTGCGTAAAACTGCTCCACCCGGCCGCCGAGAACGTGTACTAAAGGCCCTGGTTGTCTCTGAGTATTTAATGCGTTGAACTGGTTTTTCATTCCGGATCGCGGACCGAGCACCAGATGGCCGCCTTGCTCCACATACTCGGCGAGGTGGTGGGCTAGTGCGGCGTCAATGATGTTCAGACTGGGAGCTGCCACAACCTTATAGGAGTTTAGCGGCGCATAGGGACTTACTACGTCTACTGATTGCGTCAGATCGCGCAAAGGCCGGTAATAGTCGAGAAAGACGCTCAGTTGATCGTAGGCGGTGCTGTGCGGCTGAAAGTCGATAGCCCACCGGCTCTCGTAATCGTGCAAAAGGGCAACTTCGGATACGGGAGAAGTTCCTGGGAGGACGGTGCTGGCTTTCGAAAATTCATCACCCACCTGGCGGATCTCGTTGTAAACCGGAAGCGGTTCGCCATCGGGTCCAACCAGTGACCCATGATATTGCTCCTGGCCGTTCAAAGCGCTCCGCCATTGCCAATAGGCCACGCAGTCGGCCCCGTGCCCGACGTCCTGCCACGCCATTTCTCTTACCTCGCCTTTATCGAGCGAATTACTGATGGGAGCCCAGTTTACGAATCCTGGCTGCGTTTCCATTACCCAGAAATTTTTACGTTTCCATCCGCGGGCAAGATCGTTGATGAAGCCATTTCGATATGGATTCAGGTGCCCCTCGCCAACATAGTCGTCCCAGGAAGCGAGATCGAGATCTTTTGCTACGGCGTAATGGTCAAATCTGTCGGTCCATCCTAAACCGCCGAAATTCGTCGTGATGAACTGGCGAGGGTTGGCGTGCGAGCGAATGACATCGAGCTGATCCTTTTGAAAACTGCACCAAACGCTCGTGACAAAGCGGCGATAATCGAGCAGCAGACCCGGATTTTCGTGATCGGGGCGCATGGGAATTTCATCCCACTGGTCGTAAGTCTGGCTCCAATAATAGGTGGTCCAGGCGCGGTTGAGCGCTTGCAGGGTTTTATACTTCGTCCTCAGCCATTGCTGAAACAGTTGGCGCGTACAGGGATCGAATGACTCTTCTGAATATTCGTTGCCGATTTGCCAGCCAATGACATTTGGATTGTTGCCAAAACGTTCCGCCATTTGTGCGACAATCCGGCGGCAAAGTTGCCGATAGCGCAAGCTTGCATAGGAAAACTGGCGGCGATTGCCGTGTTCGGCTCGCTGGCCATTTGCGTCCACACGAAGCACGTCCGGATATTTTCTGGTGAGCCAGGCTGGCGGAGCGTCAGTGGGCGTACCGAGCACTGTATAGATGCCATGTTTCGCCGCTATATCGACCGCATGTTCGAGCCAATCAAAATCGTAGTGCCCTTCTTCGGGTTCCATCCGGCTCCAGGCAAATTCGCCAATCCGGACGACATTGATGCCGGCCTTCTGCATCAGATCCAGATCTTGGTCCCACTGCGCCTCAGGCCACTGTTCCGGATACCAGGCGACTCCCATGTAAAGCTGGGGCTTCGCCGCTTGTGCAAGAGCCCCCGCCGCAGCCAGCTCGATGCACACTAAGAGCGCGCTGATTCCGCGCTGTCGTTTCAGCAGGCGAGTGAGCACTCTTCGCATTTTCCGCATCTAGCGTATGAGATAACGTATTGGCCGCCGTAAGTGCGAATCAATGTGCTTCAGGCGCCCGCCGTTCCACATTGTGGACTTTGGGATTTATTTCGGAAATCGCGCAGCGGATAGATTTGTGGTCACATGACTGAATGAACGGGCAGAGCGGTTCAATTCAGCTTTTCGGTAATGGTGACGGGACGAGAGAGGCGGAAGGTCAGTTGTGTTTCAGCCTCAATCACCGCTGGTTTGGTGTGGCCGGCGAAGACGGCTCCTGTGCCCGCTGCACCTCCGACGCCAGCTCCGATTGCTGCGCCCTTGCCCCCACCTGCGATGGCGCCGATAATGGCGCCGAGCGCCGCCCCTCCCGCCATTTTGGCAGTATTTTCTCGGGCGCTGGACGGTCCAGAGCGGCTAATGGTATTCGTCTCTACCTGAACCTGCTGGTGGTCCGTTGTGTTGATCTCCTTCAAGGCGAGCGTGAGCTCAGGTACTCCGGACAAGCGTCCGGCCTTCTCTGCATTCACAATGGTGCCTAAGACTTTCGAGCCGCGATCCGCGATGATGTAGCCGTCGCGGATGATCGGCGATTCGAGTGTTGCCCGGAAGGTGTCTCCCGTGTAGTTGGTGTTCGTCGAAAGTGTTTCATCAAGGCGAACCGTAAGCGGAGTGCCAGCTTCAAGCGTAACGGTCATCGGTTGCCGCTGCGGAACGGCTGCTGGAGGAGCTGGCGAAGCTGGCGTTGAAGCATTTGGCGAAGCCGTGGCCTGCTGAGGCACCGAAGGGCCGGCATACTGCGCACTCGGGCTAGGCGGAAGCTGAGCGGGGGGATTCGCCGCGCTCGGAGCGACCGTGGTAGGGGAAGCGGGCGGTTGAGAAAGCACGGGCGGATTGTTCTGCGCTAACTCGGTCGGTTGTGGGTGCGACGGGGCATGGTGGCGAGCCGCCGCCGGCAGCTTCGTCCTTTTCTCTTTCTCTTTCTCTTTCTCTTTGTCCGTGCTTGAGAATGTGGGCGGTGTTGTGGGCGGCTGCGGCGGGCTCACTGTTTCCGGTTGAGGCGGGGTGGCATCCGCTATGATCGGCTTGGCAGGCGTAGTTGGCTCCGCGGTTTGCACAATCTTTGCCTCAGGAGCCTTTACCGAGGTTGCCTTGATATAAATCAGTGCGCTTGCCAGCGCCACGAGCACTCCGGCGAGGAAGGCTCCTCCGATTCGTACCATCTTCCCCAAGTTGAGAATCCTCCCCTAATAAAAACGCACAGGAGTGCGGCCGCGTTTCCCTTCATCTCGCTAAAATGAGGAAAGCAATTCCCAGCGGCCCGATTGCATGAGTAAGCCATATCTGTTTGATTTTCCTGATAGTTACCGTGTTGGCGGGGTCGAGATCCGGCCGGCTACGGTGCTGGCGCCGATGGCAGGCGTGACCGACACCGTTTTCCGAAGGTTGATACGGAATCAGGGCGGATGTGGTCTGCTCATGACAGAGTTCACGAGCTCACATGGCATTGTCGGGGCGCGTAAGAACTCAAAAGTCAAGCGCTATCTGTTTTTTGAAGAAGAAGAGCGTCCGATTAGCTGTCAACTGTTCGGCGCCGATCCAGAGGTGATGGCCGAGGCGGCGCGCGTGTGCGAGGACCGCGGCTTTGATTTTGTGGACATCAATTTCGGCTGTCCGGTGAATAAAGTGGTGAAGTGCAACGGCGGGTCGGGGTTGCTGCGGAACTTACCACTGGTAGAAAAAATTCTCCGCAAGGTGCGCAGTGCGATCTCCATCCCGCTTACCTGCAAGTTTCGGGCTGGATGGAACGATAAAGAGCTGGTGGCGGTGCAAATGGCGAAGATTGCGGAGGATTGTGGCCTGGCTGCTGTTGCGCTACATCCGCGCACGCGCGAGCAGGGTTATAGCGGTCACGCCGACTGGAGCCGCATTGCGGAAGTTAAGGCGGCGGTACGGATTCCGGTCATTGGTAACGGTGACATCCTCACGCCTGAAGATGCTGTGCGCATGCACCGCGAGACGGGCTGCGATGCGGTGATGATTGGCCGCGCGGCTTCGCATAATCCCTGGATCTTTCGCCAGATTCAGGAGTACCTGCTAACTGGTTCCTATGTAATTCCGCCCGATCGCGCCCGCTACGAAATGATGAAGACTTACTACACGATGTTGCATGAAGAGCGGGAGGCGGAGGCCACGGGCAAAATGAAGCAGTTTGCGACGTATTTTACGCACGGCATTCGCAACGGCGCCAAGCTGCGCGCTGAAATCTATGCTGCCCAGGATTCTCAGCAGATTCTTGACATTGTAGATGCTTTCTTTGATCATCAGCTCAATGGCCAGCCCATAGCCGAGGGTGCAGCAGTCGCGTGAAGCACGTGCAACTGATTACCGATGGCGCTTGCCTGGGCAATCCGGGGAAAGGAGGCTGGGCCTGCATTCTGCGCTACGGCGAGCACAAGCGTGAGCTTTATGGTTGCGAACCCTACACCACGAATAACCGCATGGAACTTACAGCGGCAATCGAAGGTTTAAAGCGGTTGAAGGAGTCCTGTTCCGTCGAGATTATTACGGATTCAGAATATCTGAAAAATGGAATCACGAAATGGATTCAAGAGTGGAAGCGGAATGGATGGCAGAATAAAGAGAAACAGCCGATAAAGAACCAGGATCTTTGGATGGCACTCGATCAGTTAGTCAGCGCGCATCAGACGCAGTGGAAATGGACGAAAGGGCATGCTTCGCACGAGGATAATAACCGGTGCGACGAGCTGGCCACGCGAGCGGCGCGTGAGCAGATTTCGAGTGAACCGCAGCCGGCAAAAGTCTAAGGCATGGGCCAGCGCATCGGCCTTTTTGGGGGCACGTTTGATCCGATTCACAGCGGCCACTTGCAGGTTGCTGAAAAAGCCGCAAACACATTTGCGCTTGATCGCGTGCTCTTTATTCCTGCTGCAAATCCACCCCACAAGCCTGCTGGCGAGGTAGCGCCTTATCCCGATCGCTTCCGCATGTGTGAGCTTGCATGCGCGCCCTATTCCCGGTTTGTAGTTTCTGACCTGGAGAGCGGCCCCGGAAAGAGTTATACGATTCATACCGTCGAACGCGTGCGCCGGGAACTGTTTCGGAATGCGGAGCTGTTTTTCTTAATTGGCGCCGACGCATTTGATGAGCTGGAAACCTGGAAGAGATGGCGTGATCTGGTGAAGCTTACGGATTTTATCGTGGTTTCGCGGCCCGGCGCGACCTACCACATACCGGAGGGCGCACGGGTTCACCAACTGGACCAAATTCAAATTCCAGTTTCCAGCTCTCAGATTCGGGCCAGACTCGCCAGAAGAGAGCCCAGCCCGGAACTTCCAGCCCCGGTGCTCGACTACATTCGCGAGCACGGGCTTTACGGAATGTCAGCGCGTGAATCTACCCCGCGCGAGTCTACCTCGCTGCGGTAACGCAGTAGCGCTCGAAGGCTTCGGTGAGTTTTTGCGCGATTTCGGGCGCTTCGCGAGACTCGATCTCATGGCGCTGCAGCATGAAAACCGGTTCGCCATCGCGGAATAAGGCGATCGAAGGCGAGGAGGGGGGATAACCGGCGAGGCGCTCGCGCACCCTGGCTACAGCTTCGAGATCGGCGCCGGCAAAGACTGTAGCGGCCAAATCTGGACGCACGCTGTGCTTGAGCGCCATGCCCACAGCAGGGCGCGCTTTGCCGGCTGCACAGCCGCAAACCGAATTGATGACCATCAAGACGGTGCCGCTACCAGGCGCCAAAATGCGATCCACATCTTCCGGCGTGCGGGCTTCCTGCACACCGTATTGCGTCAGATCTCGCCGCATATGGGCGATCAGTTGTTCCGGATATCTCATACTCATTTCTGCTATCTATTTTTAGGTTCCACTCCTTGGGATCTGAACTTTGGGCATTGCTAGATAGCCAATGATGGTATTTTTCTTCACTTGATTCACAACAATTTCATCCGGCTGACGGGATTTTGAGGTATAGAACTGGATCGGCTCATTAATTGTGCGATCCTTTTTCTCAACGGTTTTGTCGTCCGCCGTGATGACGATCGTGAAACGGTTATGCTTGGGATCGGCCTTTTTGAGTTCAATCAACACGTCGGCCACGCGTGTTGGCTTTTTGGCCTTGGTAATGGTAAATTGCGCGTAGTCACGCTCGCCCAGTTGCTTTAGAGCTTCCAGCTCTTTGCTGTTTGTAGCGATCAGGCTAGTATCGTTGTCGAGATCACCCCGAACGCGTTTAAGATTAGCAATCGTCTGCTCAAGCTGGGATTTGGTGTTCTGCAGGTCTCCTTTTACATTGTTTACATCCGTCGAGACCCCCTGCAGTTGCGTGGTAGCCGTTTCCGTTGCCTGCTTCACAGCGGCGATCGCCTGCTGTTCGCTGGCAAGCTGAGATTGCAGCGCCTGGACCCGCTGCTCGGCCTCGATTCGCGCTTCTCCGACAGCCGTCCGCGCTGCACGGCGCTCGGCCTCTAAGCGCGCTTGCAACTCTTCCACGCTATGATGCGCGCGGGCAATGGCTTCCGAGGAGTCAATGCGCATTTTTTCGATGGCGCCATTCAAATCCGCCGTCAGCTTCGCCATTTCTGTGCGGTTGTCGGTTCGGATGCGGTCCACCTGGATGTACAAATAGACGTTGCTGGCGACGAGGAGCAGGAGAATGGTGACCAGCAGAGGTGTCTTCCAATTGGCGCCAGAAGGGGGCGGGATAATATAGGTCGGCTGTTGCGGATTGCTACTCATTTTAGGTGTCTCCTTCTTAAATTGCGATAGTAGCAGGAAATTATTGGGGTCGAAGTATTAGACGTTTGCAGGAAGGTGCTGGTTTAAAGCCGGATGTTCCCAAAACGCCAGATTGAGCCGGAGCTGCTTGACCATGCCGACCCTGTCGAGGCACGCTTGAATCTGGCTGATCTGGTTCGAATCAATCAGCGTTTTGGCGGACATTCCGTTATTCGCAGCTTGATGGCTGTGGCGGCGCCCCAGAACCGGCCGTTCACTGTACTGGACGTGGGAGCCGCGTCGGGAGACGTTGCCCGGCTGATACAGGAATTGTATCCGCTTGCGCGCGTGACGAGCCTGGATCTTCATCCTGTCAACCTGGAGGCGGCTCCTTATCCCAAGTTGATCGCCGACGCTTTCCGGCTGCCATTTTGCGAGAACAGTTTTGATTTCGTTTTAGCTTCGCTGTTCTTGCATCATTTCCCAGATGAGCAGGTGGTTGAGCTGCTTAGGAACTTTTATCGTATTGCGCGCAGTGCGTTACTGATCAGCGATCTCGAACGGCATCTTCTTCCTTATCTTTTCTTGCCTGCGACGCGATATTTTTTCGGCTGGAAGCGTATTACGCTCCACGATGGCCCGATTTCAGTCCGCGCGGCTTTCCGAAGGGATGAGTTACTGGCTTTGTCAGAGCAGGCTGGCCTGAACCAGGTACAGGTTGCAGTACACCGGCCGGCCTTCCGCATTTCGCTCATTGCAAGAAAGGCGCCAATTGGGTCTTAAACGCTTTTAGGCTGGTTCTGCGGGCCGGATTTTACGCTTTGCTCCTGGGTGGAAGCCCATTTAGCATGCTCCTGCGAAGTTAAAGATTCAATTCTTTCTGCCAGCAGCGCGTGCGGATCATTTGCCGTGGCGTACGGACCTGCTTTAGCCAGATAGAGGAATTTCTCGCGCTTGAGAGCTTCACAAGTGGAGCGATAGGAGATCCAGTTTGCCTGATATTGGTTTAGCTGCTGCAAACCTTCCAGAACGACGATCAGCACGCCCAGTCCGGCTGTTACTTTCGACATGCCGTTGAAGCTGGCGAGCGCTGGGATCAGAGCCGCTGCAATCATGGCAATCACTTTGAGATACTTGAATGCCTTTTGATTTTGCCGGCTCTTTTGGTCATACCACTCGAGCTGGTCTTGCAGATGATCCAGGGTCACATCTTGACCGGGAGTGTACCCTTGGGGATCCTGTTCCGCCACGACGAGCGATCATAGCAGATACCGCCAAGGATTTTTGCAGGACGCATTCGTGTGCTTTCAAGAGCCTCACTTAGGCTGGGGTTGAGGCTGAGAACTGCCAACTGGGACCGTTTCCGAACGCCAGCTCACTTGCACCGGTTTACCTACTATGGGTCCGAACCCTGCAACGCTCAGCAAAAGCAGGCCGCAAGCAATGGCAAAGGCAGCGAAAAAGGAATGGGTGGCTTCGAGGGTAGCGCCGGTGATGTAAGGGCCGACGATGCCCGACAGATTCCCGGCGAAATTCTCTAAACCGGTCCATTTCCCTGCGGTCCGCGTTCCAGCGAGTGTTTGGGTGAGTGCCCAGTGATTCGAACAGAAGGCTGCAAAGGAGACGGAGGCGAGCAGCAAGAGTACGTTGGAGAGAGTCAAACTACTAACCAGGACAGCGGCGAACATAAAACCGCAGCAGCCAAGCAGGCCGGCAGAAACAAAGATCTGGCGTACACGGCCCGGATGAAACCCGCGGCGTATGATTGCATCTGCGGCCAAGCCAAAGATGATGTCACCGATGGCAATCGCCCAAAAAGGAAGCGATGCCATAATCGCCAGCCGATCCCTCGCATAGTGTTTCTCGGTTTCGAAATAATAGGGCAGCCAGGTGATAAAGAAATACCAAGTATAATTAGCCCCGAACAAGCCTAACAACGTTCCCCAAACCGCACGTCTCGAAAGTAATTCCGAATAACCGGGAGCGATGCCCGGAATCTTATGCGGGCGCCCCCTGCCCAGGCGGGAGGCGACGAAACACCAGGGCAACAGCCAGAGCAGGGAAGCGGCGCCCATGACGACAAACATGCCTCGCCAGGTGAACCACTCCATCATCTTGACGCCAAGCATCACGCCGAGAGCTGGTCCCATCTTCGAGCCAGCATCGATGAGACAGTTGGCCGCGCCACGCAGATCTTCGGGAAACGTTGTGACAAAGATTTTCGAGTAGGCCGGGTAGGCAATGGATTCGCCGACTCCCAGCAAAAGCCGCAGCGCCATGATCGTTGCGAAACTGCTGGCGAGGCCCGTAATGCCGGTGGTTGCCGACCATAGCAGGAAACCCGCCGCGTAAACCCAATTGACGTTCCAGCGGTCAATGAGCTTGCCGGCCACTAATTGGAAGAGCGCGTAAGTCCAGAAAAAACCTCCCAGCAGGATGCCAAGCTGCTTGTCGGTGAAGTGCAGTTCCTGTTGTATATGGCTGGCCGCGACGCCCAGGTTGCCGCGATCGGCATAGTTGATGCCGATGGAGAGCACGAGCAGGGCCAAGCCAAGCCACTGGAGTGACCTCGGTCGTAGCGGCTGGGAGAGAGGCTCAGCGCTCTGCATAGACGCGCGTGGCCTATGGTAGCAGACTCAATGCAGATAGAACAGGCTGAGGCGTGGAAGCTTGGCGCGCTCCAGCAGGGCGGAGTCGATATAGCGCTGCTCGAGCATGGCGATCTGCGCCGCGCTCATTTTGCCACGGTAGGGCCGCAGCTCACGATCCAGCGATTCGCGAATAGCATAGAGATCGCTCTCGCTCGCTCCGGCTCGGAGGATCGCCACCACTTTTTCTTCGATCGCCGTGAGGCGGCGCTCAAGATCCTCTAGCTGCGTCAGGTAAGGCTCGCAGCCGGCGGCGAGCTGTTCGAGTGAGGCTGCGAGATTGTGAATCTGTGGTTCTGGATGTGCTCGCAACTGAGCTGCTGCATTTTCGAGATACTTCTGCAATTCGGCTGCCGAGAACGGAGCCTCGTCAGCAGCTTTAACCGCACGAGACGGGGCGCGTGCGGCAACTTCGGCAACAGCCTGGGCGCAATAGAGCAGAGAATTGATCATGCGGCGTCTGTTTTTGCGGCTGCGCCACTTCTCGAAGGTCTCATCGATGCCCTTGAGAACCGCCTCCAGGGGAACGCCAGCATTTTTCCAATTTTCAATCAATGCCCAGTCCAGCGGCGAAAGTAAAAATAAGCCTGTGCCCCGCGCTTGCTGAAAATGATGCTCGATCTCGGTGAAGTAATTGAAATAGTTGCTGGGCCAATCTTCACCGGCGTCTTGTTCGATCTCAGACATCGGCTTTGTGGACTAGTGATCGGGACGGATGCCCCCAGTAGCAACCCGCTCAATGCGGCCATCATCCAGGCGCACGAGCAAAAAACCGTTTTGGTCCAGTCCGGCGGTGATCCCTTTTCGACCGCTTTCTTCTATCATGACGCGGCGGTTCAGGGCATAACTCGAAGCGGCTAAGAAAGCCCGCAAGATACTTTCAGAGCCTTCGTTTGTCAGCATGTCACAGAAGGAATCGAGCGCAGATAACAAAAATATGATGATTTCTTCGCGCGAATAGATGCGGCCGTTGCTTTCCATGCGTAGGGAGCTGGCCGGCGTGCGCAAATTTTCCGGCAACCAGGTTTGGTTCACATTGACGCCGATCCCCGCGACAATCGAAGCATCCACGAATTGTGCCAGAATACCGGCGACTTTTTTCTCATGCACGAGAACATCGTTCGGCCAGCGCAGATCGCAAGCCAGGTGAGTGGCGTTTTGAATTGCCTCCGCGGTGGCTAGCGCCAGCACGAGCATCGCGATCGGAAGATTGGTCGGGGAGAGAGACAGGCGCAGAATCACTGAGCAGTAGATGCCGCACTCGGGCGGTGAATGCCAGCTTCGTCCCAGCCGTCCCATGCCGGCCGTCTGCTCCTCCGCCAGCACAACGGTTCCCGGTCCGGCGCCCGCGGCCACCAGCCTGGCTGCCTCGATCATGGTTGAGCTTGTGCTTGGGAAGTAATGAATCAGGTTCTGAGGTCTGGCAGCACGGATTCGATCGATATCGAGCGGCATCAGGAACCATCCAACTCTAAGGAAAAGCTGATGTCGACGGCGGTTGCAGAGTGGGTGATGGCGCCACAGGAAATGAAATCGGGACGAGCTTCGGCGTAAGCGGAGATGTTTTCCAGATGGATTCGGCCAGAAAGTTCAACTGTGGCGCGTCCGGCGATATAGCGCACCCATTCCATAGCTTCGGCAGGAGAGAGATTATCGAGCAAGAGATGTTTTGCACCCGCTTCGAGCGCTTCTTCCAGTTCAGCCCGGGTACGTACTTCAATCTCTACCGGGCCATTAAAGCCTTTTGTTCGCTCTAGCGCCTTGCGCACGCCCCCGGCAGCCTTGATGTGGTTGTTTTTGATCAGAACAGCGTCAAACAGGCCTTTGCGATGATTGAGAACGCCGCCTGCCGCCGCAGCCATCTTTTCTAGCTGCCTCAGTCCCGGCGTGGTTTTGCGCGTATCAAGGACGCGCACTTTGTCTTTGACAGCTTCTACGTACTTGTGGGCCAGCGTCGCCACGCCACTCAGCCGCTGTAAGAAATTAAGGGCGACGCGCTCGCACTCCAGCAAGGTTCGCGCTCTGCCGCTAACCGTTGCAATCACATCTCCGGCTTGCAGGTGCGTGCCGCTGTGGGCAAGCAAATGTGTTTCGGCGCCGCCGCGGTGCTGATAGATGAGCGGCAGAAGCTCGCTGCCCGCGAGCACCAGAGCTTGTTTGGCGATAAATTGCCCGCGCGCGCGGAGGGAGTCGGGGACTACCAGCTCCGACGTGATATCCCCCGGGCCAATATCTTCAGCCAGGGCTCGCTCGATGGCGGATCGCACCTCAGGATGCGAAACATCGAACATCTCAGGCCTCAATCAGCATCCGGTTCTTCGCTAGCTCCGCTTCATATTCTGCGATTTTGGCGCGCTTTTCTGCAATGACCCGCTCGGGAGCATTGCGCAGAAAAGCCGGGTCCTCGAGCTGCTGCTTGTGTCTTGCAATCAGATTTTCGAGGCGCGCAATCTCCTTTGCGGCGCGTTGCCGCCCTGCATCTGTGTCGCTGGCGGGCGCTTGAATTGCGAGCTCGAAGGCGTCCAGAAGATTCTCAGAGCGCCTTTGCTCGATTTTGAGCTTGGCTAACCCGCTTACAATGGAAAGATCTTCGGGCGAAAACTCATAATCGCGCATCAGCAAGGCAGCCGGTAAAGTAGCTTTAGGATCCAGCTTCCGATCTGCTCTTTGTTTACGGGCGTCTTCAACAATTCGTTGCAGAAGAAGAAACGGCGCAGCCTCAGACGCCGGCGCCGGCACGCTCGAGGGGTATTCTGCCAGCGAAACCGATTTGGGGCGCTTTGCGGGACCTAATGCCTGCATCAACCTTTGCCAGAGTTCCTCGGTGAGAAATGGCATAAAGGGATGGAGCAGACGCAAAGTAGCCTCATAGACGGTCAGCGCGGCCTGCCAGTGCGCGTCGAGACCGGAGTCGCTGCGGAATCGCAGCTTCTTCGCTTCTAAATACCAGTCGCAGAATTCATGCCAAACAAAGTCCCAAAGTGTCTGGGCGGCCTCATGATAACGATGGGTGGAGAGCGCGCGGTTGACAGTTGCGCAGGCCTGTTGGAGGCGGCCGAAGATCCAAGAGTCCTCGATGGCGTTTGAAGGTGCAAGCGGCTGGCCGGGGTCGGGCGACCAGTGCTCTATTTTGGACTGCTCCATTTTCAAAAACAGCAGGCGCGAGGCGTTCCAGATTTTGTTGGCGAAGGAACGCCCGGCTTCCATGCGATCTTCCTTGAGGGAGATGTCAGCGCCTGCGGCAGCAGAGATTAAGAGCGCGATACGCACTGCATCTGTCCCGTAACGATCCATCATGAGGAGGGGATCGATCACATTGCCTTTGGTTTTGGACATCTTTTGGCGCTCCGCATCGCGCACGAGCCCGTGCATGTGCACTTCCCGAAACGGGACATCGCCGGTGCATTCGATGCCGAGCATGATCATACGCGCGACCCAAAAGAACAGAATGTCGAAGCCGGTGATGAGCAGCGAAGTAGGATAGAAGACTTTCAGATCCTCAGTCGCATCGGGCCAGCCCAGAGTCGAAAAAGGCCAAAGCCCGGAGCTGAACCAGGTATCGAGCACGTCGGGATCTTGTTCGATTTCGGTTGAATGGCAATGCGAGCACGTCGCGGGGGTTTCGCGTGCGACTGTAATTTGCTGACAGTTTCTGCAATGCCAGGCGGGAATCCGATGGCCCCACCAAAGCTGGCGCGAGATGCACCAGTCGCGAATGTTTTCCATCCATTGAAAGAAGATCGGCTCGCGATCATTGGGTATGAAGCGAACGCGTCCGGAGCGCACCGCTTCGATGGCTTTTTCGGCCAGCGGCTTAGTACGCACAAACCATTGGGTTGAGACGAGCGGCTCAATCGTGGTTTTGCAGCGGTCACACTGGCTGAGATTCACCGTGTACGGCTCGGTCTTGACCAGGTTGCCTGACTCTTGAAGCGCCGCCAGTACCCGCTTGCGTGCTTCAAGCCGGTCGAGATTCGCGTATGGCCCGGCTGCCTCGGTCATGCGTGCATCTTCGCCGATCACTTTGATGAAGGGCAGATTTTGCCGCTTAGCGATTTCAAAGTCGTTTGGATCATGAGCGGGCGTGACTTTTACGACGCCCGTGCCAAAATTGGGATCGACGGCTTGATCGGCGATGATACGAATTTCGCGGTGGAGCAGAGGCAGGATGGCCGTTTGGCCAATAAGGTGGCGATAACGCGTGTCGTCGGGATGTACGGCCAGCGCCGTATCGCCCAGCATAGTTTCTGGCCGCGTCGTGGCTACGGTTAAGAACTCTTGGCCAGTGCCTACCGGATAGCGGATATGCCAGAGGTGACCCTCCACCGGCTTATGGGTCGTTTCGACGTCTGAGATTGCGGTTTGGCAGCGAGGGCACCAGTTGACCATGTATGCGCCGCGATAGATGAGTCCCTTTTCCCAGAGACGCACGAATGTTTCACGAACGGCGCGGGAAAGCCCTGGATCCATCGTGAAGCGCTCGCGGGACCAATCCACACTGGCGCCTTCACGCCGGATCTGTTCGTTAATCCGGCCGCCATATTCTTCCTTCCATTGCCAGACGCGGCGCTCAAACTCCTCCCGGCCAAGCTGGCGACGGTTGAGTCCTTGTTCGGCAAGCTGGCGCTCGACAACCATTTGCGTGGCGATGCCGGCGTGGTCGGTGCCGGGCACCCAGAGCGTGGTCTCGCCCAGCATGCGGTGCCAGCGCACGGCGACATCGATAATCGTATGGTCGAGCATGTGGCCGATGTGAAGCGACCCGGTGACGTTTGGAGGCGGGATGACAATCGAAAAAACGCGCTTCAGATCGGCTGTTTTTAGGTCCACCTGGTAGAGGCGAGCGTCGATCCACCATTGAGCCCAATGCGGCTCAAACCGATTGGGCTCATAGACTTTCTCCAATTCCATCGGAAAATCTCAGCGTAGCATTGCAAACGGCGCTTGCCGGCGGGCCAAGGTGCGTGCTAGCTAGCCTGATTCTTCTACCGGCGAGTTGTGCTTTAATAAGGATGTTCCCCGTCACCAGAGTGGTATCTCTGGTAGAGGAGGAGATGCTCCTCAGTAGCTCAACGGTAGAGCATTCGGCTGTTAACCGAAGGGTTGTAGGTTCGAATCCTACCTGAGGAGCCAAATCTTTTCAAAGACTTACGTGGCTTCCCTTGTTTCCGATGCCCCTGAAAATCGCCCGACTGTAGGGACTTTTGTAGGGA
>Ga0209061_1002202_pt1 | contig 26009 bp, 20 predicted proteins | sample Coa_R1_10_FD_187157 | JGI IMG/M metagenome (GOLD analysis project Ga0209061, IMG submission 187157) | Surface soil microbial communities from Centralia Pennsylvania, which are recovering from an underground coalmine fire - Coalmine... | ecosystem: Environmental > Terrestrial > Soil >... | reverse complement strand
CCTAGGCGGCGAGTGCGAGATCGTTCTTCGCACTTGCGTGTGTGCCGGTGGATTTACGAGGCCAACCGGCGACCTCGGCTTGCAGCTCATCCGGATGGATCGACCACGTCGAAACCAGGTCGCCCCCGTATGTTCGTTCGCGTCCAGTGTAGCTGGGGTCAGCGCATCGCCTCCTCGACCGCGCGACGGACGAGTACGCCCGCGAGGTACCGCCGGTAGTCGGCCGTCGCGTTCACGTCGCTCACGGGATCGGTGCCTTCCGCCGCCACGGCGCCGGGGTCGGCGCCCGCCAAGACCGCGGCTTCGGCTGCCCGAGCCCGGAGCGGCGTCGCGCCCATGTTCACGAGCGCGATCGCCGCCGACTGGGGACTGCCGTTCCGCCGCTCGACGACCGCCGCGACGCCCACCGTGGCCCAGTCCTGCGCGCGGCGACGGAACTTCAGGAAGCTCCAGCCGTGCTCGGAGGTCAGCTTGGGCACCCGCACCTCGGTGATCACCTCCGCCGGGCCAAGCGCCGTCTCGAAGACGCCGCGGAAGAACCCGGCGGCGGACACGGTGCGGCTCCCCGCCGGCCCGACGAGGTCGATCTCCCCGTCGAGCGCGAGCAGCACCGCCGGCAGGTCCGAGGCCGGGTCTCCGTGCGCGAGCGAGCCGCCGATCGTCCCCCGGTGCCGGACCTGCGGGTCGCCGATCAGCCCGGCCGCGTACGAGACGAGCGGGTTGTGCTCCTGCACGAGCGGCGCGGTTGCCAGGTCGTGGTGGCGGGTGAGGGCGCCGATCGCGATCGACGCGCCGGCATCGCGAACGTACGAGAGCTCGCGCAGGCGGCCGACATCCACGAGCAGCGACGGCCGCGCGACGCGCAGCCGCAAAAGCGGGAGCAGCGAGTGGCCGCCGGCGAGCAGCTTCGCGTCGTCGCGGCTGCTGAGCAGCGAGACGGCCTCCTCCACCGAGCCGGCGACGTCGTACTCGAACGGGGCGGGGATCATCGCCGCGCCTCCTGCAGCGCGCGCCACACTCGCTCGGGAGTCGCAGGCATCTCGATCTCCCTGACGCCGTCCTCCGCGAGCGCGTCGAGCACCGCGTTGATCACCGCCGGCGGCGAAGCGATGGTGCCCGTCTCGCCAACCCCCTTCACGCCGAGCGGGTTGGTCGGGCTGGGTGTCACCGTCCGCTGCAGCTCCCAGCGGGGGAACTCCGCCGCCGAGGGCACGAGGTAGGTGGTCATGTTGCTCGTCAGGAGGTTGCCGTCCTCGTCGTAGATCGCCTCCTCGTACAAGGCCTGGGCGACGCCCTGCGCCAGCCCGCCCTGGATCTGACCGTCGACGATCTTCGGGTTGACCACCGTCCCGACGTCGTCGACGGCCACGTACCGCACGAGCTCGACCGCCCCGGTCTCGGTGTCCACCTCGACGACGGCGACGTGGGCGCCCGCCGGCCAGGAGAAGTTCGGCGGGTCGTACACGTAGGTCGCCTCGAGCCCCGGCTCCATCCCCTCGGGCAGGTCGTGTGCCGTCCAGGCTGCGAGCGCGACCTCCTTCAGCGTCAGCGATCCCTCGGGGGCGGAAAACGTGCCGCGCGCGTACTCGACCTGCGACTCGCCCACCCCGAGGAGGTGCGCCGCCAGCCGCGTCGCCTTGGCCAGGATCCGATCGGCCGCCAGGTAGACCGCGACGCCGCCGACCGGGAGGCTACGGCTCCCGTACGTGTCCATCCCGAGCGGGACGACGGAGGTGTCGCCGTGCAGCACCTCGATCTCCTCGAGCTCGTAGCCGAGCCGTTCGGCGACGATCTGCGCCCACGACGTCTCGTGCCCCTGCCCGTGCGGGGAGGTGCCCGTGAGCACCTGCACCGTCCCGGTGGGCAGACAGCGGATCGTCGCCGCGTCCCAGCCGCCGGCCGAGTAGCGGATCGCGCCGAGGATCTTCGAGGGCGCGAGGCCGCACATCTCGACGTACGTGGAGAGGCCGACACCCAGGCGCTTCGGGTCGCCCGCGGCCCGGCGGGCCCGTTGCTCGGCCCGCAGGTCGTCGTACCCGCAGAGCCGGAGCGCAACGTCGAGGTTCGCGTGGTAGTCCCCCGAGTCGATCGTCAGCCCCGAGGCGATCGTCGCCGGAAACTCGCGGATGAGGTTCAGGCGGCGGACCTCGGCCGGATCCTTCCCCAGCGCGCGGGCGAGCGCGTCGACCGCGCGCTCGATCGCGTAGGTCGCCTCCGGCCGGCCCGCGCCGCGGTAGGCGTCCGTCGGCACGGTGTTCGTGAACACGCCCGTGCACTCGAAGCGGTAGGCCTGGACGTCGTAGGCGCCCGCGTACAGCCATGCCCCGAGGAGCGGGATGCCGGGCGTGACCAGCTGCAGGTAAGCGCCCATCGCGGCGGTCAGCCGGGCGCGTACGGCCGTGATCCGCCCCTCGGACGTGGCCGCCAGCTCGATCTCCTGGATCTGGTCGCGGCCGTGGATCGTCGACAGGTAGCCCTCGCTCCGCGTCTCGGTCCACTTCACGGGCCGGCCGAGCCGCCGTGCGACGACGAGCGCGAGCGCCTCCTCGGCGTAGACGTCGAGCTTCGAGCCGAACCCGCCGCCGACGTCGGGCGCGATCACGCGCAGCTTCGCCTCCGGGATGCCGGTCACCCCGCTCAGCGTGACGCGGGCGATGTGCGGGACCTGGGTCGTCGACCAGAGCGTGAACTCGCCGGCCGCCGGAACCGTGGTGACGAAGACCGCGCGCGGCTCGATCGCGTTCGGGATCAACCGGTTCTGCCGGTAGCGCTCCCGCACGACCACCTCCGCCTCGGCGAACAGGCGGTCGACCTCCCCCGCCTCGAGCGTCCACGTGTAGCAGCGGTTCGTGCCGAACTGCTCGTGCACGAGCGGAGCGCCCTCCTCGAGCGCCTGCTCGGCGTCGACGACCGCGGGCAGCGGCTCGTACTCGACCTCGACGAGCTCGGCGGCGTCCACCGCGGCGGCTCTGCTCTCGGCGACGACCACGGCGACGCCGTCACCGGCGTGGCGCACCTTTTCCACCGCCAGCGGCGTGTGCTCCGGAGCGTTCGTCTCCTCCGTCGGCAGCCACGCACACGGCAGCGAGCCCTGCCACTCGTCGGCGAGATCGGCGCCCGACCAGGCGGCGACGACGCCGGCGTGTGCGAGCGCCGGCGAGACGTCGACCCGGACGAGCCGCGCGTGCGCGTACGGGCTGCGCACGACGTGCAGGTAGACCATGCCCGGGGCCCGCATGTCGTCGACCCACTGGGCCTGCCCCTGGACGAGCTTCTCGTCCTCCTTGCGTTCGACCGGGGCGCCGACGATCCGGCCGACCTCGACCTCGGCAGCCGCGGTCACGACGCCACCGCCGCGATCGCGTCGACGATGTTCTGGTAGCCGGTGCAGCGGCAGAGGTTGCCCTCGAGCCCGCGCCGGATCTCCTCCTCGCTCGGGCGGGGGTTCTCGGCGAGCAGGCTCACCGCGGCGAGGATCATCCCGCTCGTGCAGTAGCCGCACTGGAGCGCGTGGTGCTCGCGGAACGCCTGCTGCAGCGGGTGCAGCTCGCCGTCCGCGCTCAAGCCTTCGATCGTGGTCACGGCGTGCCCGTCAGCCTGGACGCCGAGCAGGGTGCACGACTTCACCGACTCGCCGTCGAGCAGCACCGTGCAGGCGCCGCACGACGACGTGTCGCAGCCGACGACGGTCCCCGTCAATCCGAGACGGTCGCGTAGCACGTAGACGAGCAGCTCGCGCGGCTCGAGCTCGAGCTCGTGGGGGACGCCGTTGACCGTGAGGGAAACCGTCCTCACAGCCGCCTCCTTTCAGCTCGCGGCGGCGCCGTCGCCGCCGACGGGAGCTTACCGCCGCGACTTCAGCGCGCGCTCGACCTGACGGCGGGCGTCGCGGGCGGCGATGTCGCGCCGCTTGTCGTGCAGCTGCTTGCCGCGGGCGAGGGCGAGCTCGACCTTGACGCGGCCGCCGCGGAAGTAGAGGCGCGTCGGGACGAGCGTGAAGCCGCGTTCGCGGACGCTCCGCGAGAGGCGGTCGATCTCCCGCCGGTGCAGCAGGAGCTTGCGCGGCCGGTCCGGGTCGTGGTTCGCCCGGTTCCCTTCCGCGTACTCGGGCACGTGCAGCCCGATCAGCCAGGCCTCCCCGTCGCGCACCTCCGCATAGGGCTGCTGCAGGGTCGCCTTGCCGGTCCGGAGCGACTTCACCTCGGTGCCGGTGAGGACGAGACCCGCCTCGAGCGGCTCGGACAGGTGGTACTCGTGCCGCGCCCGCCGGTTGTCGACGATCAGCTTCTCCCCGTGCGAACCGGCCATCGCGCGCCGAAGTGTACGGTCGCCGCAGAGGCACGATCGCCGCGCGCGGGCAGTGGCCGCTGGCCGTCGCTCCCGGGCCTCTACCCGCCCGACGCGAAGGCGGGATAGTGACGGCGCACGTGCTCCTCGGTCACGTAGCCCTCGCGCAGATCGTGTGCGATCGCCTCGTGCGACCGCTCGTGCGGCGGGCCGTAGCCTCCACCACCACCGGTGTGCAGCTCGAGGATCGTTCCCTTCGGGGCGTAGACGCGTGTCGCCTTGCCAAGGCTTCGGGTGGTGCCGTCGGGAAGACGCAGCGTGGCTGAGTTCGGTCGTCCCGGGCCGCCGCCGGCAAGCCCCCAGGGCGCGGTCCGCGTCCGTTCCAGCGTCGAGGTGAGCCAGGCGTCTTCGAGCATCCGGAAGACGAGCTCAATGCCGAGGCCGCCGCGGTGTCGGCCGGGGCCGCAGGAGTCGGGAGCGAGCTCGAGCTTCTCGATCAGCCACGGGTTCTTCGCCTCCCAGACCTCGATCGGCGAGAAGCGCGTCGCGGCCTCCGAGATGTGCATGAGGCTGTTCGCCCCGTCGCCGCGGGCGTGGCCGCCCTGACCGACGGGGTGGGGCGCACCGTCCGTCCACGGCTCGCCGGTCTTCTCCCGTGTCCCCCACCAGACGAGCGCGCAGATGTCGCCGCCGCTGCAGGCAGGAACCGCGTCGGGCATTGCCTGAGCGACAGCCTGGTAGATCGCCTCGATCGCCTGGTCGCCCGGCCAGCCGTAGAGGAAGCAGGGTGCGGGCGGCAGCGGATGAAACATCGAGCCAGGTCGGGTGATCACCTCGATCGGCCGGAAGTGGCCTTCGTTCGGCGGCTCGCCGGCACCGGCGAGCATGGCGATGGCCACGCGGCTCGCGGACACCGTCGAGGGTTGGGGGCAGTTGATCGGGCCAGGCCGCTGATCCGGCGCCCCAGAGAAGTCGATCCTGACGTTCGAGCCAGCGATCTCGACGACGACCTCGAACGGCACGAGGTCGGACCCGACGCCGTCGTCGTCCATGACGCCATGGCCGACGTAGCGACCGTCCGGGAGTCGCTCGAAGTAGCTACGGACGACCGCTTCGCCGTGGTCGTACATCCGCTCGACGGAGGCGCGGAAGCGCTCGAGGCCGTGGCGCTCGATCACGCGCAGCAAGGCGGCAGCACCCGTGCGGACCCCGGCCACCTCCGCGTTGATGTCCCCCGCGACCATCTTGGGAACGCGCGAGTTGGCGACCGCGATCCGGAGGACATCGCGGACGAGCTCGCCGGCGGCGTAGAGCTTGACGCCCGGGAAGATCGTCCCTTCCTGGTGGACATCGGTCGTGTCGGTGGAGTACGGCTCCTTGCCGCCGATGTCGAGCCAGTGTCCCTTGATCGTCGTGTAGCCGACCAGTTCCTCGTTGTCGAGGAAGACCGGCATGACAACGGCGGCGTCTTGCGGATGGGAGCCGGTGCCGTAGGGGACGTTGTAGAGGATGACGTCGCCCGGCTCCAGCGCCTCCTCGCCACCGACAGCGGCGACGGCGGCTTCGACGCAGAAGCTCATCGTGCCCATGAAGGTGGGGAGGCTGGGCGCCTGAGCGAGCAGCCGGATCTCGCGGTCGTAGATAGCGACGGCGAAGTCGAGCACCTCGTAGATGACGGGTGAGAACGCGGTACGGATCAGCGCCCGCTTCATCTGGTTGGCCGCCGAGTTGAGGCCGTTGCGGACCAGCTCGGTCGTGATTGGATCGGCGTCGGTGTCACCGCTTGCCCTTCCGGCGCCGGCGCGGTAGACGACAGGCTCGAGGCGGGTGGTCACGGTTCGTCCCCCTGTCGGTCGATGACAAGCACTCCGGTCGGATCCAGATGGGCACCGAAGTCCGCGTCGAGGTAGGTCGTGGCAGTCGGCTCGAGGACGATCGCCGGGCCGGCGAGCGGCTCCCCCAGTTCGAGGTCGCTGCGTTCGAGGACGGAGAACGTCGTCCACTCCTTCCTGGCGAAGGAGTAGGTCTGGCTCTTGCCGGCGTGGGTGGCGGAACCGGCGCCGTTGCTCGATGGGGCGTAGGAGCGCAGCGAAGAGAGAGGACTGACAACGGAGGCTCGGATCGTCACGATCTCGACTGCCTCGTCCATCGTGTGCCCGAACGTCCGCTCGTACTCGGTCTCGAAGAGCGCGCGGATGTGGGCCGAGTCGGCGGCCAGGTCTTCGTCGGCGAGTGGCAGGAGCAGGGTGAGCGAGTGCTCCTGCCCGACGTAGCGGAGGTCGAGACGCGCCTCGCGCGCGTGACCGTCGTGGCGGTCGTGCTCCAATTCCGACCACAGCTCCCGGAGCGTGGCGGTGACCGTCGGGAGGTTCTCGTCGGCCAGCCGCTGGATCCGCGTCCGGGCGGCGCTGCGGGTCAGGTCCGAGCTGAGCAAGCCCAGAGCCGAGAAGTTGCCGGCGTGCGGTGGAACGAGGATGCGGCGGATACCGAGCTCGCGGGCGAGAAGGCAGGCGAACAAGGGACCCGCGCCGCCGAATGCGATCAACGCCGCCTGCCGAGGGTCCTCGCCCTGCTCGACCGTGACCTCGCGAATGGCATCCGCCATCTGAGCGACGGCGATCGCGATCACGCCGCGCGCGACATCCTCCTCCGCCGCAAACCCGAGGCGCTCGCAGAGCGGCGAGAGAGCCGTGCGGGCGAGGTTAGCGTCGAGGCGCAGCCGCCCGGCGAGGTCGCCGGGGCCGAGCATCCCGAGGAGGTGGGCGGCGTCGGTAGTGGTCGGCTCGGTCCCACCCTGGCCGTAGGAAGCGGGCCCAGGGGTGGCACCCGCGCTGCGTGGCCCAACGCGCAGCAGCCCGCCAGGGTCGACGAACGCGATCGAGCCGCCGCCGGCGCCGATCGTCCGCACGTCGACCCACGGCGTCTGCAGCGGCAGGCCGAGCACGCTTCCCTGGTAGAGGAGGGGCACTCGGCCGTCGAGGATCAGGCAGGTGTCGAAACTCGTGCCACCGACGTCCGCGGAGATGGCGCGCTCGACGCCGAGCCGTCTTGCCAGGGCGGCAGCCCCCTGGGCGCCGGCGACAGGCCCGGAGATGATTGTCTCGAACGGCCGCTCCCGCGCCTCGGCGAAGGTCATCGCGCCCCCACCGGAGCGGGTGACGAGCATCTCGCCGCCGAAACGGCGCTCACGCAGGCTGTCCTCGAGGTGGAGCAGGTATCGACTGAGGCGCGGCCGAACGAAGGCGTCGACGACCGTGGTACAGGTGCGCTCGTACTCGCGGTACTCGCCCGAGACGCGGTGCGAGAGGGAGAGCTCGCCCTCGTAACCGAGAGTGCGCAGGATGCGTTCCGCCTCCAGCTCGTGCTCCGGATTGGCGTAGGCGTTGAGGAAGACGACGGCGATCGAGTCGACCGCTTCCTCGCGCAGGGTGACGAGGGCGCGCCGGACGTCGTCTTCGTCCAGCGGCGCCTCGATGGAGCCGTCAGCACGGATCCGCTCGGCCACGGGGAGCCGCCGTCGCCGCGGCACGAGCGGCTCGGACGGCTTCCAGAACAGGTCGTACATGTCGGCCCGGTCGCCGCGGCGGATCTCGAGGACGTCCCTGAAGCCGGCCGTGGTCAGTAGCCCGACCGTCGCGCCACGCCGCTCGAGGAGGGAGTTGAGTCCGACCGTCGTCCCGTGCAGGAAGAGCAGGGCCTGCTCGACCCGGACACTGTCGAGGAGGCGCAGCACACCCTCCTCCGGCGCCGCGGGGGTGGTGGGCTGCTTGTCCACGATGATCGCGCCAGCCTGATCGTCGTAGAAGACCAGGTCGGTGAAGGTGCCCCCGACGTCGATGCCGATGCGGGTCGCCATCCGGCTAGCTGCCGCTCGCCAGGTGGAGCGGATGACCGGCGAACGCGAGCGCGTCCTCGGCGCGGTGACAGGCGACGCTGCGCCCCGCGACGTCTCGCAGCAGCGGCTGCTCGTCGCGGCAGCGTTCCACGGCGAGCGGGCAGCGCGTGTAGTAGGGGCAACGCGCCGTCTCGTGCCGGACGGGCAGGGCGGCCGCTGCCGCCGCGCTCGCCCGTACTCTCGGCTCGAGGTCCGGGACCGCCGCTCGCAGGGCCTGCGTGTACGGGTGCGCTGGCCGGTTCAGGAGCTGCTCAGTCGGGCCCACCTCCAGGACCCGGCCCCGGTAGAGGACGACGGTTTCCTCGCAGAGCTGCTCGATGACAGCCAGGTTGTGGGAGATGAGCAGGTAGGCGAGCGCGTGTTGGTCGCGGAGCTGGGCGATCAGCTCGAGCACCTTGGCCTGGACGGTGACGTCGAGGGCACTCGTCGGCTCGTCCAGGACGAGCAGGCGCGGCTCGACCGCGAGCGCGCGAGCGATGGCCACCCGCTGCCGCTGGCCGCCGGAGAGCTGATGCGGGAACCTGCGCCGGTGCCGCTCCTCGAGCCCCACCTCGTGGAGGAGCCGATCGACCCGTTCGTTCACCGCGGCGCGCGGCAACTTGCGGTGTGCCGTCACAGCCTCTGCGAGCGCCGCGCCGATCCGCATGCGCGGATCCAGCGTCCCGTCGGGGTCCTGGAAGACGATCTGCACGGACTGGCGGTAGCGGCGGAGCGCCGCCCGCCCGAGCCGGCGGACGTCGGCGCCGAGGAAGCGGATCTCGCCGCGGTCGGCCTCGAGGAGCCGCACCACGGCGCGGGCGATGGTCGTCTTGCCCGAGCCGCTCTCCCCGACCAGCCCGAGCCCGAATGGGCCGGGCGCGATCTCGAACGAGACGCCCTCGACGGCGCGCACGCCGTCGAAGCTGACGACCAGATCGCGGACCTCGAGCAGCAGCGCGTCGCTCATGCTGTCCTCCCGCCCCCGAGACGAGGAACCGCCGCGAGCAGCGCGCGGGTGTAGGGGTGGGACGGGTGGCGAAGCAGTCCCGCAGTCGTGCCCGACTCGACGATGCTTCCGTTGCGCATCACGGCTACCCGATCGCACAGCTGGGCAACAACGGCGAGATCGTGGCTGATGAAGAGGATCGACAAGCGCTCGCGTTCTCGCAGCATGCGCAGGAGCTCGATGATCTCGGCCTGAACGGTCACGTCGAGGGCGCTCGTGGGCTCGTCGGCGATGAGGACGTCGGAGCGAAGTGCGACGGCCAGCGCGATCGCGATGCGCTGGGCCTGACCGCCAGAGAGCTGGTGGGGGTAGCGGCGGAGGAGTTCCGGGCCGAGGAGCACTTCGCGCAGCGCATCCTCGGCGCGGCGTCCGGCGTCGGTGGAGTCGACGCCGTGGACACGTAGCGTCCGAACGAACAGGTCGCCGACGCGGACGAGAGGGTTGAAGGCGGAGACGGGGCTCTGGAAGATCATCGCTACGCGGCGGCCCCGAACCTGCCGCAGTTGTCGCTCCGAGAGTCCCAGCAGCTCGCGGCCGTCGAGCGCGATCGAACCCGTGACGGTCGCCCCGAGCGAGCGGGCGAGCCCCATCACCGCGAGCGCCGTGATCGACTTCCCGGAGCCGCTCTCGCCAACGAGGCCGACGATCTCGTTCTCGGCGAGGTCGAGCGCGTCGAGCGCGACCACGGTACGCCCCTCGAACGCGATTCGCACGTCGCGCAATGCGAGCTTCACGTCCTCCCCACCACCCGACGCGGGTCGAGGACGTCGCGGAGCCCGTCGCCGAGCAGGTTGAACGCGAGCGCCGTCAGCAGGATTGCGGCACCGGGGAAGGTGACGAGCCACCACTGGGTCGGGAAGTAGGCCTGACCCTGGTTGACCATCAGGCCCCACTCGGGAGTGGGGTCCTGTGCGCCGAGCCCGAGGAAGGACAGCGCGGCCGAGGTAAGGATCACGCCACCGACGTCGGCAGAGGCCTGGACGATGACGGGCGTGAGGGAGTTGGGGAGAACGTGACGGACGATCGTCCGCAGGGGCGAGAGGCCGAGCGCCCGACAGGCGGCGATGAACGGCCTACCGGCAACGGAGGCGGCCGTCCCGCGGGCGAGACGCGCATACCACGGCCACCAGGTAACCGCGATCGCGATCGTTGCGTTCGTCACGCTTGGAGAGAGGACGGCCGCGAGCGCCAGCGAGAGCAGCAGGGCCGGGAAGGCGAGGAAGATATCGGTGACTCGCATGAGAATGGTGTCGGCGAGGCCGCCGAATGCCCCGGCGGCGACCCCGAGCGGCAGCCCAACAGCAATCGAGAAGCCGATCACGGCGGCGGCGACCGTCAAGGAGATCCGTGTCCCGTACAGGACGCGGCTGAACAGATCACGGCCGACAGGGTCGGTGCCGAAGACGTGGTGCCAGGATGGCGGCAGGAACGTCTCCAGGGGATGCGTGGCGTTGCCGGCGTCTGCCGGGTAGGGAGCGATCAGGGGCGCGAGTGCCGAGACCAGCACGAGGAGCAGCACGAGCCCGGCGGCGAAGGCCAGCAGGGGATTGGTGCGCAACAGGCGGCGGAGGGGCCGCGGCGGCGCGAGCTCGGCCTCGCTGAACGCGACGTCGGTCACTGCAGCCGGATCCGCGGGTCGACGACGGCCTGGAGGATGTCGACGAGGAGATTGGCGCCGACGTAGACGAGGGCGATGAACAGCGTCACGCCGATGATCGCCGGCGTGTCGAGCGACTGGATCGCATCGGCCGCGTAGCTGCCGAGCCCTCCCCAGTCGAAGATCGCCTCGACGAGGAACGTGTTCGCCAACGAGTAGGCGAACACGAGCGCAGTGACGGAGATGACCGGGTTCAACGCCGGCTTCAGCGCGAAGCGGGCGAACACGGACCGTTCCGGGAAGCCCAGCGCCCGCACCATGCGGATGTGGTCCTCGCCCAGCGTGTCGAGCACCGAGGCGCGCACCATACGGGCGATGACCCCGGCCGGGTAGGCGCCGACGACGACGGCCGGAAGGATGAGGTGGGTGAGCGCACTACCGAACACCGGCCAGTTGCCGCTGACCAGGGCGTCGATCACTGGCATATGCGTGTAGACGGCGAGCGGGTGGGTCGTGTCCAGCGACGGGTCGTACTGACCCGAGACGGGCAGGAGGTGCAGGCGCTGGAAGAAGATGAGCTGCAGGATGAGCGCAAACCAGAACGAGGGCATCGACACGCCGAAGACGGAGCCGAGCCGGACGAGGGCGTCCGGCGCGCCGCCGCGCCAGCGTGCGGCGGCAAGCCCGGCCGGTATCCCGAAGGCGAGCGCGACTAGCAGCGCGGCCACGACGAGCTCGAGCGAGGCCGGGGCACGCGCAGCGAGATCCGAGAGCACCGGTTGGTGGGTGTGGATCGAGAGTCCCCAGTCGCCGGTGAGCACCCCTCGGAAGTAGCGCCAGATCTGCACGGGCAGCGGCCGGTCGAGGCCCAGCATGTGCCGGGCCGCGCGGAGCTGGGCGGGCGAGGCGTGCGGGCCGATCCAGCTGGACGCCGGATCGCCCGGGACGACCCGGGCGATCACGAACGTCAGGACGACCACGCCCGCCACGACGATCAGCCCGAGGGCTACGCGGCGAGCGAGGAATCGGGTCACTGCGCCGGCTTCAGGTCGTACACGTACACGACGTTCGGGTAGGCGGGATTGTCGACGTAGCCGCGCACGGACTTCAGCAGGGTGCGCTGGTAGACCTGGACGTACAGCGGAACGACCGGCGCGTCCCTGAGCAGCATCACCTGCATCCTCTTGTACAGAGCAACTGCCTTGGGGCGATCAGACGCAGCAAGCCGCTCGGCCTTCGCCATCATCCGATCCAGCTTCGGGTTCGAGTAGTAGGCGAGGTTGAAGTAGGGCTGCTTCTCCGTCTTGAACAGGTTGACGAACCACGAATAGGGGTCGGCATAGTCCGGCCACCAGTACATGACGAAGATGTCCTGTCGCTTAGCGGGATTTAGCGACTTTCCCTTCGCCCACTGCGTCGGCCAGGCCATCGCCTCCACCTGCACCTGCACGTTCAGCGGGGCAAGCTCCGACTTGAGGAGCGTCGCGACGAGCTCCTCGTCCGAGTCTCCCTGGACGTGGGTCAGAGTCAGCGTGATCGCCTTCTTGCCCGGACCGTAGCCGGCCGCGGCGAGAAGGGCTTTCGCTTTGCGCAGGTTCGTGTTGTACTCGCCCGGGAGCGAGTTGAAGTGCCCCCACAGGCCGGGCGGGACGATCCCGATCTGCCGGGTCGCGTCCCCCTTGAGCGCCGCGATAATCCCGTTGTAGTCGACGGCGTACGAGATCGCCTGCCGGACTCGCCTATCGGCCAGCGGCCCCGACTTCGTGTTGAGGAAGGCGAGGAGGTTCTGCCACGAGGAGCGGGCGGTGGTGGCGACCGTCGGGCTCCCCTTGAAGGAGGCCCAAAGCTGCGGGTTGAGCCGCTCGACGAACGAGACCTTGCCCGCGCGCAGGAGCTGGGCCGCAGTGGTCACGGACGGGACGACCCAGTACTCCACCGCCTGGTAATGCGACCCACGCCAGCCGCGCCAGTACTTGGGGTACGCCTTGAGCCGCAGCTCGACCTCCTGGCCCTTGTGCCAGTAGTCGACCGTGTAGGGGCCCGTCCCCGCGTCATGGCCGGCTACGAACCAGGCCGCAAGCTTCTTGGCTGGCGCCGCCTTCGTGTCGTAGATGTAGGCGGCGTAGTCGGCCGATGCGTTCAGGTCGAGCGGAGCTGGATACTTGAGATGGAAGACGAGCGTGTACCGGTTCGGCGTGGCGATCGACTTGACCGGCCCCCAGATGTACGCGGCGCCCTGGTTGAGCTTGATCGTCCGCTCGATCGCCGCCTTCGCGGCCTGCGCGGTGAGCGGGCGGCCGGTATGGAAGGTGACGCCGCGACGGAGCTTGAACGTCCAGACCGTGCCGCGCTTGTTCGACGAGAAGCTCGTCGCCAGGTCCGGCTCAGCCCTCTTCGTTGCCGGGTTGTAGTGGGTCAGCGTCTCGTACATGTTGCTCATGGCGATGATCTCGTTCGAGTAGGAGGTCGACGGATCCCAACCGATCATCACCTGGGATTGCGTGACGTACGAGAACGTCCGGGGAGTGGAGGCAGCGCCCCCGGCACCAGTCGCCAGGGCGGCGACGGCGGCGAGGGCGGCCGCCGCTGCGGTCACGCGGACAAGACGCATGGTCTGCTCCTTCGTCGTGGTCGGGGAACGGGTCATCCGGAGTCGAGCGGTCCGGCGGCCTTGGCGCGGACCCGCACGGCAGGGTTCGTGAGGTAGGCGAGGGGCAGCTCCTCCAGCTCGACGATCTCGACCGTGCGCGGGTCGGCGCCGGCGCGGATCGCCTGCTCGCGGGCCAGCGCGCGCGCCTCGTCGAGCATCGCCTCGCGGCTGCCCAGTCGGCCGGGGTGGAAGATGCGGTCGATCTGACCGCTGACCATCGCGATCGACGCTCCGATCGCATTGGCCACGTCAAAGTGCTCGGGCCGGTGCACCGCGCTCGCCCCGGGTACGCGGTCGGGTACGAGGATGCTGCCGCCGCCGACGACGATCAGCGGCTGCGCCGCCCGCGACAGCTTCACCCGATCGACGGCGTCGGCGAGCGCGGCGTCCGCCCAGGCCAGGGCCGGCGCCAGCAGTCCATCGCCAGCGGCGAGTCGATCGCGGTCGCCGAGGTCGGCGCGACCAGCGGCAACAGCCGCGTCGGTGAGCGTCGGCGTGTCGCCGCCGAAGACAAGCGCCCGCCGGGACAGCTCGTAGCCGACGCTCTGGGGGCCGATGGCGACGCGCCCGTCCTCGGCACGGACGATGCTGCCGCCGCCCAGCGCGAGGGAAATCAGGTCGGGCATCCGGAAGTTGGTGCGAATGCCGCCGATCTCGATCGGGGAGCTCGACTCGCGCGGGAAGCCGTTCGCGAGGACACCGATGTCTGTGGAGGTGCCGCCGACGTCGACCACGATGGCGTCCTGGATCCCGGTCAGGTAGGCCGCTCCGCGGATCGAGTTGGCGGGGCCGCTGCCGATCGTGAGGACCGGGAATCGCGCCGCCTGCTCCTGCGCCATCAGCGTTCCGTCGTTCTGCGCGAAGAAGACGAGGGCGTCGAGCTGACGCGACCCGAGTGCCGACTCGAGCGCTTCGTTCACCTCCTGCACGACCGGAGTCAGGGTCGCGTTGAGAACGGTCGCGTTCTCGCGCTCGAGCAGCCCAACCGTCCCGATCTCGTGGCTGAGGGAGACCTCGACCTCCGGACCGAGGACGGCGCCGGCTACCTCGGCTGCCCGCAGCTCGTGCTCAGCGGAAACCGACGCGAAGACACTCGTCACTGCGACCCCCTCCACCCGGCCCGCCAGCGGCTCGAGGAAGCGCGCTAGCTGGTCGGCGTCGAAAGGCATGATCTCGCGCCCGTCGAACTCGGAGCCGCCGTCGACGATCACTTCCCCGGCCGAGACCGCCTCCCGCAGCTCGGGCGGCCATCCGAGCAGCGGCCGGATCGAGTAGGTGGCAGGCCCGCCGATCCGCACCACCGCGACCCGTCGAAGCTTCCGCCGCTGGAGGATCGCGTTCGTGGCGTGCGTCGTCCCGAACATGACATGGCTGATCCGCGACCGCTGCTCGCCGATCACGGCCAGCACGCCGTCGAGTGCGGCGACGATGCCGCGCGTCACGTCCGGGCTGGTCGGCACCTTCGCCTTCGCCAGCAGCCTCCCCTCCCGGTCCAAGACGACGGCGTCGGTGTTCGTGCCGCCGACGTCGATTCCCAGCCGGAGGTCAAGCGACCGCCGCATGCAACTCCTCCACCGGCTGGTAGTCGAACTCGTAGCCGAACGCCCGTGGGCCGGCGAGGGCGAGACCGCGCTCGCTGCGCCAGATCGGATGGCAGCGGAGCGCCACGACGCTGACCCGCTGCCCATAGCGGAGCCGCTCGGTCGTGATCGCAGCCCCCGACTCGTTGTCGAGAACGGTAATGATGTCCGGGACCGAGGCAAGCACGCGGCCGTCCTCGAGCGCCACGAGGTTCTCGTTCTGGATCTCGATCCGCAGCGAGCGGCCGCTGTCATCGCCCAGCCCCTCGATAAACGCCGAACCGCGGGCGAAGCCGCCACTCGTCCGCCGTTCGACGTCCACGAGCTTTCCGTGGATCAGGCGAAAGCCGCCGAGCTCCGCCAGCAGCTCGGCAACTGGATCGGCCTGAGCGCCGCGCAGCAGCTCGCCGATCCGGCGTGCCAGCGTGATCGTGCCGGGGACCGTCGCGGTGCGCGCCTGGTCGACGGTGAGGACGTACTCGGTTGTGCAGGCGCGGGCGCCAAACTCGACCGCTACGGCCCGAACAACCCGCTCGATCCAGCGGCCGCCGACCGTTTCGATGACGAGCACGTTGCCTCGCTCATCGGTCAGTACGCACGGATTCGGCGAGACGCCCGCGACCTCCATCGCGACCTGCTGCATCTCGGGGAAGGCACGGCCCATCCCGTCGGCGTCGAGCACCGGCAGCCCGAGCTCGCTCGCCCAGGCCAGCGGAAGGAGCCCGTTCGAGCCGCCGATCTCCGAGGGCATGAGGGCCACCACCGGCCGCCCTAACAACTCTTCGACGCGATCGCGCAGCCGACGCCCCTCTGCCCCGTTACCGAACTTCTCGATCGAGACCGTGGGCGCGCCGACGCCTCCGCAGGGCATGACCAGACCGTCGCCCGGGAGGTCGTCGAACGACACGACGCGAACCGGGCCGAACGTCTCGATCGCCTGGAGCGCCATCAACAGGCCGGTACGCGAGTCACCGCCCCCGCCTGCTCCGAGCACGGCGGAGCCAGTAGCGAGATCTGAGAGCTCGGCCGCTCCCACCACCGATTTGGTCAGACTCGTCGCGCACCTCCCAGGCGACCCGAGACGGGTGACAGTCTAGGCTCGCATACCGCCACCGTCTTCGGCTAAGAGCACAGTACGAGTCGGTCACTTGTGCAACGCGACCAAGATCTACTGCGGGTTGATCGGCGAGGCTAGCGGGGCGTGCGTGAGCCGGAGCCGCGGACGAGACGGGCGCGGCAGGCGAGCTCGAGGGCGAAACGGTCGTCCGCGTCGTTCAAGTCGGCCTCCAGGAGCGAGGCGATCCGCCGGATTCGGTAGGCGACCGCGTTACGGTGCAGGTGCAAGCGCCTGCCGGCACGCACGAGCGATCCCTGCTCGGCCAAGTAGGCGGCGAGCGTGCGAACCGCCGCGTCGGTCTTCGCTCCGCCCAGCCGGTCGAGCGGCGCGAGCAGGTCGTCGATCGCCTTGCGCGCTGGGTCCGAGCCGCTCCAAGCGACCAGCATCCGCCGCAGCCCCACCGCGTCGAAGCCGACCACTTCCCCGGCACCCGCGATCGAGGCCGCTGCGGCGGCCTCGGCTGCGGTGGCTCGAAACCCCTCCAGGCCCTCGTGGGGCCCACCGACACCTGCGACGAACCCCAGCTCCGGCCAGCGCTCCCGAAGCCGCTCGACGACTCGTTCGATCAGGCGGACCGTCGCCGCCGTCGCGCGGAGGCCCGGATCCGCCTGCTGGCTGCAGACGAGGACGACCGCCGAGCGGAGCTGGACGCCGTTCCAGCTGCCTGCACCGAGGGCGCGTGCTGTCCGCAGGGCGAGATGGAAGACCTCCTCGCGCTGCGCGTGAGCGGCGACCGGGTTGTCATGGCCGTTCGCGTCACTCCCTGCGATCTCGATCTGGCTCGCCACGTGCCAGCCGTCGACCGAGACCCCAACCTCGCGCGCCCGTTCGACCAGCGAGGCAGTGTTGTCACCGGAGCCGAGCAGGAGCTCGGCCAGGATGCCCGCCCGCGAGCGGATCGGCGCCTCCTCGTCGCGGCGAGCCGCGTCGGCCCGCCGGGTTGCCGCCTCTGCGCACAACGCCGCGGCCAGCTCGCCACAGGCGGCGTCGACGACGACCCGCTGGAGCGGACGACCGACGAGGGACACGACCTGCGGTGCCAGGGGGTCAGCGTTCTCGCCGACAGGCTCGAGCATCACCGGGCACTGGAGCACGTCACCGGCCAGTGCGACGATCTCCTCGACTGACGCCTCCGCCGCCAGGGCCTGCAGGCGTTCCCGAAGCCGGTCGAGCCGCGCCAGCCACAGACCAGCGTCACCGTCGATTGCCCGCTGCGCGCCGATACAGAACGAACCCGGATCTAGTCGATCGGGAATCGCCAGAAGCGCGATCCCGCTCTTGCGTGCGATCACCTGCGCGGAGCGAGGCGGACCCGCACCCACGCCATAGAGGGCGAGCGCCGCCGCATCCGCCGCCACGGCCGCGCGCAGACACATGTCCAGCTGGTAGCCCTCGAGCGCGGAAGCCGCCCGCGTGAGCACGCACACCGCCCCGGGTGGCGACTCCCCAACCCGCGCCGGCTCCTCGACCACGATCGCCGCCGCAAGCCGAGCCGCACGGGCAGGACCCGCCACAAGCCGAACGCCCTCGAGCCCGGGCGCCAGCAGCAAATCTGCGACTGTGGCCATGCGCGAATCGTAGGAGCACGAGAACCGCCGCGGCCCCGTGCTCAGCCCGGCCCTATCCTCCGGAGGAACTCGCCATCACCGGCCACCGCTCGAGCGGCTGGAGGCGCACGCGCGGAACGACCGTGCCGAGCGCGGCAGCGAGCGCTAACGGCGGCCGGCCCGGTAGCCCCGCGCCAGGAAGCAGCGGTCGCAGAGGCTCGCCCAGGGCGCGGTTCGCGCGCCGCAGACGCGGCAGCGGCCGATCGTCGGATCCTCGATCTCCGCCCGCAGCGCGTGCACCACCCGGCTCGCGGCCGCGTCCTCGAGCGCAGCCGCGCGCTCGCTGGTCACCCCGGCGGCGCCCGGGTACTGGAGCGCGAACCAGCGGAGGATCGACGCCTCCCGCGCCGCCTGCTCCGCCTCCTCCAGGCCGGCGAGCGCGAGGCGGCGCGGGTCGAGAGCCCAGGCCAGGACCGTCCGCGGCCGCGGGTCGCCCGCGAGCGCCGCGGCGAGCGTGCCGAGCAGCGGCAGCCCGTCCTCGTCGACGGGGGCCTGCACGAGCCGCCAGACGTCGGCGAGCGGAAGCCTCCGCCGGGCCTGCCGGAGCGCGTCTCGCACCGCGTCGAGCCGGGCGAGCAGCGGCTGGATCGACTCCACCTCGAGCCAGCCGTCTGCCCGCCGCAGGCGGAAGGCCGCCTGCCGCCAGGCGTGCAGCGCCGGCTCCAGCTCGGCGACGCGGGTCACGCCGAGGTCCGACAGCTGGGGACGTAGGCGGCCGCTGTCGACGACCCGGTAGCCGAGGTGGCCGTCCTCGATCGGGACGTGCGGCCTCAGCGCCGCCCGCACGAGCGCCGCGTCCGGCTCCGCCCAGGGGAGGCCGCCGAGCACGCCGACGTGGCCGCGCTCGTGGAAGCCGAAACGGCCCGCGCGGCCCGCGATCTGCGCGATCTCCCAGGGGGCGAGCGCCCGCCGCTCGCGCCCGTCGAACTTGGCGGTCTCGGCGAAGAGGAGGGTCTCGCACGGCAGGTTCACCCCGTGGCCGAGGACGTCCGTCGCGGCGCAGACCTCGGCCCGGCCCTCGACGAACCGCTCGATCTCCTCCCGCCGCGACGCGAGCGGCATCGCGCCGTAGAGGCAGGCGACGCGTCCGGGGCGAAGCTGGTTCAGCTCGCCGGCCAGGCCGAGCACCGCCCGGCGGCTGAAGGCGACGACGACGGTGCCGGGCTGGAGCCCGGCGATCCCCCGGCGGCCGATCCAGTCGAGCGGCGCCTTGCGCTCGAAGAAGCGGACCTCGGCCTGCGGGAAGGCGCGCCGGACGAGCGGCAGCGCCTCGACCGCGCCGAGCAGCAGGATGTGGCGGTACTCGCCGCCGAGCAGGAGCCGCGTCCAGGCGGAGCCGCGCTCCTCGTCCTCGGCCCACTGCACCTCGTCGAGGACGAGGGTCTCGCCCCGTGGCGGCGCCATCTCCGCCGTGCAGCAGACGATCGGCGCCTGCGGGTTGACGCGCTCCTCGCCCGTGACGAGGCCGACGCGCTCCCCGCCGAGCTCCCCCGCGAGCCGCCGGTGCGCCTCCTGGGCCAGCATGCGCAACGGCGCCGCGTACACGCCCCGCCCCCGGGCCGCGAGGGCGCGTAGCGCCTCGTGGGTCTTGCCGGAGTTCGTCGGCCCCAGATGCGCGACCACGCTCTCCGGCTCGCTCCGCCGCGCGGGCAGGCGCACGGCAGGCTCCGCCCGCAGGCCAGGCGAAGCCCGCCGCCGCCGGGGACGGTCGCTGCGGCTCGCGCGCCGCGGCTCGTTTCTGCGTCCTCTCGCCATCCGCGAGAGGACGGTAGCGGCGCGCCTCAGACCTGGAGGAAGCGGCGCAGGGTGACCGCCGAGCCGGCCGCCCCGAGCAGCAGCCCGGCGCCGAGCAGGGCGAGGGCGTTCCAGGTGAAGGAGAGGGCGTGCACGTCGGAGCTGCCTCCGCCGATGTGCGGCAGGATCGAGGGCAGGGCGACCGCCTTGCCGAGCACGAGCAGGACGACCGCCAGGACCGAGCCGAGCAGGCCGCAGACCAACCCCTCGAGCATGAACGGCCCCCGGATGAACCAGTTCGTGGCGCCGACGAGCTTCATCACCTCGATCTCCCGCCGGCGGGCGAAGATCGAGAGCCGGATCGTGTTCGCGATCAGCAGGGTCGAGGCGATCACGAGCAGCACCACCGCGATCAGGAAGACGAGCGAGATCACCTTGGCGATGGTCAGCACGCGTTTCGCCGTCGTGCTGCCCCAGCTCACCTTGTCGACCCCCGACCAGTGCGCGCGTTGCACCTCCCTGCCGATCAGCGGCGTCGAGGAGGCGGCACGCGGGACGACGGTGAACGAGTCGGGCAGCGGGTTGCTCGGCAAGCCGGTCCGGAAGAGCTGCGGGAAGTCGTGCTTCATCTTCTGCAGCGCCTCGGCCTTCGAGACGAAGATCACCTGCTTGACGAGCGGATCGTGGCGCAGTCTCGCGCCGACCGCCTGCTCCTGCGCCTGCGTGGCGCCGGTGGCGAAGTAGACGTGCACCTGGAGCTCCTTCTGGATGTGGTTGCTCCACGAGAGCACCCAGGTGCCGAGGGCGATGAACAGCCCCAGCAGGCACATCCCGATCAGGACGGTCATCGTCGCCGCCGCGGTCGTCGAGAGGTTCATCCGGATCGAGGCCCAGGCCTCCGAGACCAGCAGCCGGGTCCGGCTCATTCCGGCGTGTACCCCCCGCGCCGCTCGTCGCGCGTCAGCCGACCCTCCTCGAGCGCGATCACGCGCTTGCGCATCTTGTCGACCATCTCGCGGTCGTGGGTGACCATCAGGATCGTGGTGCCGGCCCGGTTGATCCGGTACAGAAGCTGCATGATCCCCACGCTCGTGTCGGGATCGAGGTTGCCGGTCGGCTCGTCGCACACGAGCAGGGGCGGATGGTTGACGACCGCGCGGGCGATCGAGACCCGCTGCTGCTCGCCGCCCGAGAGCTCGTCGGGCAGGGAGTGCATCTTGTGGGCCAGGCCGACCATCGTCAGCACCTCCGGCACCTTGCGCCGGATCGAGGCGCGGCTCTCGCCCTGCACCTTGAGCGCGTAGGCGACGTTCTCGGCCGCCGTCCGGGTCGGCAGGAGCTTGAAGTCCTGGAACACGCAGCCGATGTTGCGCCGCAGCTGCGGCACCTTCGAGCGGCGCAGGCGGCCCAGGTCGCGGCCGCCGAGGATGATCCGCCCCTCGCTCGGCTCCAGCTCCTTGAGCAGCAACCGCACGAGCGTCGTCTTGCCCGAGCCCGAGGCGCCGACGACGAACACGAACTCGCCCTTGTCGATGGCGAAGCTCACCCTGTCGAGGGCGACCACGTCCGGCTCGTAGACCTTGGTGACGTTCTCGAACAGGATCATCGAGCCGGTCGCCGGCGTCGCCCGCTCGGCCGGCGAATGCGGAACGGCGGTGGTCGGCTGCGCTATCTGGACGTCGGTCACGTCTACCGGTTCGAGGTGGTCCGGGCGCGTCGCCCGGGGCCGGTGAGTGCGGAGCGAAGAGGCCCCCACTCTAGCGCAGGTTTCGGCGCGGGCCTACGCCTCTCCTGCCGTCTGCAGGAGGTAGGCCCGGATGAAGCCGTCGAGGTCGCCGTCTAGGACGGCCTGGGCGTTGCCCACCTCGTGCTCGGTGCGGTGGTCCTTGACGAGCTGGTAGGGGTGGAGGACGTAGCTGCGGATCGCGTTGCCGCCGAAGCCCATCGAGACGCCGCCCCGCTCCCGGGCGAGCTCCGCCTCGCGCTCCTCCTCCGCCTTCTCCGCGAGCCGCGAACGGAGGATCTTGAGCGCCGTCTCCTTGTTCGCCGACTGGCTGCGCTCGTTCTGGACCGCCACGACGATGCCGGTCGGCAGGTGGGTGATCCGCACCGCGGAGTCGGTCTTGTTCACGTGCTGGCCGCCCGCGCCCGAGGAGCGGTAGGTGTCGACCCGGATCTCGTCGTCGTCGATCTCGATCTCGCCGGCCTGCTCGAGCAGCGGGGCGACGATCACCTGCGCGAAGCTCGTGTGGCGCCGGTGGGCCTGGTCGAACGGGCTGAGGCGGACGAGCCGGTGCTTGCCGCGCTCCGCCTTGAGCGTCCCGTAGGCGTTCTCGCCGCGCACGGTGAAGGTCGCCGACTTGATCCCGTACTCCTCCCCCGGGCTCGCTTCGATCACCTCGGTCTGGAAGCCGCGCTGCTCGGCCCAGCGCAGGTACATGCGCAAGAGGATCTCCGCCCAGTCCTGGGCGTCGGTGCCGCCGGCGTCGGCCTGGATCGTGACGACGGCGTCGCCGGCGTCGTAGCGGCCGGAGAAGAGCGCAGCCTCCTGCAACCGCGCGAGCTCGCCCCGCACCTCGCGCAGCACCGGCTCGAGCTCCTCCTCGCTGAACGTGCCCGCCCCCTCCTCGAGCAGCTCGACGTTCGAGGCCAGCTCGTCGTAGCGCCGGAGCGTCTGCTGCAGCCGCTGGTGCTCCGCTGCGAGCCGGGCCGCGCGCTGCTGGTCACTCCAGACGCCGGGCTGGCCGAGCTCCTGCTCGAGCTCGGCGAGACGGCCTTTCAGCGCAGGGGGGTCAAAGGTAACCACGGACCCAGTCGAGCTGGGCCTCGATCTCCTCGAGCTGCTCCGCGAGCGGGAGCTGGGCGTCGTCGGCGGCCATCGGCGGCGAAGGGTAGCGGCCCGGCCGCCTTCCCCCGGCCGCCTGCGACCGCCTACGCCCCGTGGCAGCGCTTGAACTTCTTGCCGGAGCCGCACCAGCAGGGATCGTTGCGCCCGAGCTTCGAGTGCGGGCTCGCCTGCACGGTGCGCACGGCCGCGGGAGCGGGCGCGCCGCCGACCGCTCCTCCGCCAGCGGCCGCGAGGGCGGCGGCGCCGGCGGCCGTCTCGTGCTCGTACTGGAGGTTCCCGTTCGCCGACTGCGGCTGGGCGAGCTGCTCCTGGGCGGTCTCGGGGGCCAGCTCGGCGTGGAACAGGTGGAGGACGACCTCGCCCCGGATCGCGCGACCCAGCTCGGTGAACATCCGCTCACCTTCGGCCGTGTACTCGACGAGCGGGTCCTTCTGCGCCATCGCCCGCAGGTGGACGCCTTCGCGCAGCGCCTCCATGTTCTCGAGGTGCTCGCGCCAGCGCATGTCGACGACCTGGAGGACGACGAACCGCTCGAGCTCCCGCATCAGCTCCGAGCCGAACTCCTCCTCCTTCGCCTCGTACTCGTCGCGCGCGTCGGCCTGGAACTCCTCGATCAGCGCCTCGCGCGAGATCTCCGGCAGGTCCTCGCGCAGCTCCTGGGCCGTGATCTCGGTCTGGTAGAGGGCGGCCATCGCGTTCGTGAGGGCCTCGAGGTCCCACTGCTCGGGGTACTCCTCCTCGGTGAAGGCGCGCACCGTGTCCTCGACGACCTCGTCGATCCAGAGCTTGATCTGCTCGGAGAGGTCCTCGCCCTCGAGCACCTGTCGCCGCTGCTCGTAGATCCGTTCCCGGTGGCGGTTGAGGACGTCGTCGTAGCGGAGGACGTTCTTGCGCATGACGAAGTTCTGCTCCTCGACCTTCTTCTGCGCGCCCTCGATCTGCCGGGAGAGGATCTTCGCCTCCATCGGCTGGTCGTCGGGGATCTTGAAGCGCTGCATGATCCCCTTGATCCGGTCGCCCGCGAACAGGCGCACGAGGTCGTCCTCGCCCGACAGGTAGAAGCGGGTCTCGCCCGGGTCGCCCTGCCGGCCGGAGCGGCCCCGCAGCTGGTTGTCGATCCGGCGCGCCTCGTGCCGCTCGGTGCCGAGGACGTAGAGCCCGCCGAGCTCGCGCACGCCGGGGCCGAGCTGGATGTCCACGCCGCGGCCGGCCATGTTCGTGGCGATCGTCACGGTGCCTCGCTGGCCGGCGTCCTTGATGATCTCCGCCTCGCGGGCGTGCTCCTTCGCGTTCAGCACGTTGTGGGGGATGCCCTTGCGGGTCAGAAGCTGCGAGAGGTACTCGGAGGTCTCGACCGCGATCGTGCCCACCAGCACGGGCTGCCCCTTCCGGTAGCGCTCTTCGATGTCGCGTACCACCGCGGCGAACTTCCCCTCCTTCGTCTTGAACACGAGGTCGTTCTCGTCGCGGCGGACGACGGGCACGTTGGTCGGGATCTCGACCACCTCGAGGCCGTAGATCTCGACGAACTCCTTCTCCTCGGTCTTCGCCGTACCGGTCATGCCGGCCAGCTTCTCGTACAGGCGGAAGTAGTTCTGGAGGGTGATCGTGGCGAGCGTCTGGTGCTCCTCCTGGATCTTGACCCCCTCCTTCGCCTCGATCGCCTGGTGGAGGCCCTCGCTCCAGCGCCGGCCTTCCATGATCCGGCCCGTGAACTCGTCGACGATCTTCACCTCGCCGTCGGCGACGACGTAGTCGACGTCGCGGTGGTAGAGCGACTCGGCCTTGAGCGCCTGGTAGAGGTGGTTGACGAGCTGCGTGTTCTCGGGCGCGTACAGGTTGTCGATCCGCAGCGCCCGCTCGACCTTCGCCACCCCCTGCGGGGTCACGCCGACCGTCTTGTGCTTCTCGTCGAACTCGTAGTCGGCGCCCGCCGCCTCGGCGGCGCCCTTCGGGTCGCCCGGGCTGGAGCGGAACGGGATCAGCTGTTTCGCGATCCGGGCGAAGTCGTAGTAGATCTGGGCGGCCGTCTCGGGCTCGCCCGAGATGATCAGCGGCGTCCGCGCCTCGTCGATCAGGATCGAGTCGACCTCGTCCACGATCGCGTAGGCGTGGCCGCGCTGCACGACCCCGTCGAGCGAGACGGCCATGTTGTCCCGCAGGTAGTCGAAGCCGAACTCGGAGTTCGTGCCGTACGTGACGTCGGCGAGGTAGGCGGCCTTCTTCGCCTCGAAGGGCTGCATGTTCTCGATGTAGGCGACGCTCATGCCGAGCGCCTCGAACACGGGCCGGTTCCACTCCGCGTCGCGCTTGGCGAGGTAGTCGTTGACGGTGACCAGGTGCGCGCCCCGCCCACTCAGGCCGTTCAGGTAGAGGGCGAGGCTGGCGACGAAGGTCTTGCCCTCGCCGGTCTTCATCTCGGCGATGTCGCCTTCGTGCAGGACGATCCCGCCCATCAGCTGGACGTCGAACATCCGCTGGTTGGAAGCGCGCTTGCGCGCCTCGCGCACGGCGGCGAACGCCTCGAACAGCAGCTCGTCGAGGCTCTCGCCGTTGGCGAGCCGCTGCCGGAACTCGGCGGTCTTCGCCTGCAGCTCGGCGGCGGAGAGCTTCTCGAACTCGGGCTCCAGGGAGGAGATGTACGCCGCCTGCTCGCGCAGCCGCTTCAGCCGGCGCCCCTCGCCGGCGCGCAGGAGCCGCTCGAATCCGCCGAAGTCCTCGGGCACGTGGCAAGGGTAGCGGCCTACAGGGCCGTCACCCGGACCTCCCACAGGTCGCCGTCCAGCCGCTCCGCCTTGACGAAGAAGTCGCGACCCGCCCGCTCGCCGAGCCGGGCGAGCTCGGGCACCCTCGCCCGCGAGGGCTCGTCGTCGACCCGCAGCTCGTCCCAGGAGTCCTTGCGCGAGAGCTCGAGCGTCTCGGCGCCGGGGAAGGCGATGCGAGCGACCTCGATCCGGGTGGCCGCGACCGCCCACAGGTCGCCCTCCTGCCGCGCCGCCACGGCGCGGTAGGGCGGCGCGAGCGTCCGCTCGAGCGCGTCTGCGAGCGGCGACAGGTCGGCCTGCGCGGCAGCGTCCCCGACCAGCAGGTCGCCGTCGGGCAGGGCGGTGAACTCGAGCCGCCGCCCCGGCAGGCCGGGCACGGCCACGGTGACGCACGCCTCCCAGTCGCCCGGCCCGACCGCGCTGCCGGCGAGCGCCGCCCACTCGGGCGGGCGGCTGTCTGCGAGCGCGGCTCGTGGGGCGACGGCCTGCGGCGACGGGGCCGAGCGTCCGAGCAGCTCGGCCGGGTCGAGCCCCGCCCGCCGCAAGAGCTCCTCGTTCAGCGTCTCGCGCCGCCGGAAGAGACCCACGTCCGGCTAGCCCTCGCCGCCGGCGCCGGGGGAACCCTCGGGCTCCGGCTCACCCGCTTCGGCGACGGCCTCGCCGCCCGGCACCTCGTCGCCCGCCGACACGGGGCGCTTCCGACCCTCGACGCGCTTGTCGTGCAGGTCCCGCACCTGGCGCACGAGCTTGTCCACCAGCTCGTCGATCGCGGCCCGCATGTCGCGAGCCGCCTCGCGCGCGCGGAGCGTCCGCCCCTTGAGGTGCACGGTCGCCTCGGCCACCTGGGAGTCCGCGATCGACGGGTTCCGCTCGACCGCCAGCTCGAGCTCCACCTGCGTCGAGGCGTGCAGGCGACGGTCGAGCTTGCGGAGCTTGCGCTCGGC
>Ga0209061_1002201_pt1 | contig 26028 bp, 23 predicted proteins | sample Coa_R1_10_FD_187157 | JGI IMG/M metagenome (GOLD analysis project Ga0209061, IMG submission 187157) | Surface soil microbial communities from Centralia Pennsylvania, which are recovering from an underground coalmine fire - Coalmine... | ecosystem: Environmental > Terrestrial > Soil >... | reverse complement strand
GGGAAGTCTGCTGGCCAGTTCGCAAAAGGAAGTCAACGGCCAGTTTTTTCGTGTACTCCCGGAGAAGGGATGTATGACGACCGTGCGCCGTCTGCAAGCAGGTCTTACGGAAATTCGTGGAAGGAGACCCGGCGGCGCGCCTACCTGGGCGCAGAAAAAATCCGTGGCATGCCGCAAATCCGTTTCCGGAGGCAAGGCGCGATGAAAGGTACAAGGAACCCCGAGCTTCCGAATCGCATTTTGAAATTCTTCACGATTGGCGCCATACCAGCTCACGACTTCATCAAAGCTCCTCAGCCTCTCTTTCAAATCATCCGGCGCCGCCAGATCACCGACTCCCACCAGATCGATACCCGTGGCGCTGAGAGAGGTGACTCGATCCGCGAACTGGACCAGAGGGACAACAGCAGACGGGACCCATACCTCGGTATAGTTTGCGGCAAGGTGTTGCATTGCCGGAAAACAAAGGATGCAGTCTCCAATCGCCCCGGGCCGGATCAACAGCCGCCGCATAGCGGAGAGTTACTCAATCCGCACAGGTAGGTGCACGTCCACTGTGGCAGGGCGAAAGCACATCTGGTTATTACAGGCCTGATACCGTAGCTTGCCGGTCATACTGGCCTGACCGGTAGGGGCTTCAGCGGGAGCTTTGAACTTGGTTTCGATTGTAAATTTCCCCGTGAAGACGCTCAGCACCTCATTGCCCACCTTGACATCTTCCGGCTTTGGGTAGGTCACGGACTCCACTTGGAGCGGGCCGCTCGTCCAAGTCAATCGCAACGGAATGAGGAACTCATCCCTTGGCGTGTTGCTGTTTACGTGATAGCCGGGCTGTACGGCCACCTGAATTGCCGCTGTTGTCTTCCCGCCGCGCCGGATCGCTAACTGAGGCGGAGGCTGAACCGAGAGACGCTGAAAGAGCGCGGGAGCCTGGGATGAGTCGTGATTGTCAGGAAATCCCAGTGATAGTGAAGATGACAGCAGCGCCAGGGCGAACAGGAGAACGGGAAGCATTCGCCGAACCGGAGCCGAGCAGTGTTTCAATCTCGTGCAAATATTCATTTTTATCTGCCAGGCCGACATGGGGTGGATAGGCAATGCGGCCCTCCCGATCAATCATAAACGTTGTCGGCAACGCGTCTAGCCCGCCGTACAGTTGTGCTACAGAATCGTTGCCCAAAAGAATCGGATAGTTGATGTGGTGCTGTTCGGCAAACGGCTTTATGGCCTTCCATCCGTCATCATCTAAGGAAACGCCAATAATCTCTAATCCCTTGGAACGAAACTGCTGTTCAAATTGCACGAACCACGGGATCTCAATCGCACAGGGTCCGCACCAGGTTGCCCAAAAATTTAACAGCACGACCTTGCCGCGAAAATCAGAAAGCGAGACGCGCTTGCCGTTGGCGTCGGTTAAGGTAAAATCCGGCGCCGGCTTGCGATCTTTTTCATTGCGCGCGATGCGATGGGAAGATGGTGTGCTGCTGCATGCGGTAAACAGCATCGCCAAAATCACAACTGCAGTAAATTTTGAGTATCGCCTGGCCATCCACTTTCAGTCTATCCCGTGAGACGGCGCTTGCCGGCCGGTTGCGAGCTTAAGAGCGGTAACCGTACTACCATAAGGCATGCTCGTGCAGCAGGCGCAGTGCGCGCTCGGCCAGCCCTTTGATCCGACGCCCGCGCTTGTTCCCCAAAGAACGACTCTAAGCGGGCGCCTCGTCTTCCTGGAACCTTTAGAGACTGTAAGACACGCTGCCGGGCTGTGGACGCTGACGCGCGCGAGCGATGAGCTATGGCGGTATCTGCCCTACGGTCCGTTCGATACTTACGAGGCATTTCAGCGCGATGTAGAAGAAAAGGCTAACTCAGGCGATCCGCTCTTTTGCGCTATCATCGACCGCCAGACAAGCACGGCATGCGGCTATGCGGCACTGATGCGGATTACACCAGCGCATCGCTGTATCGAGGTGGGCCACGTGCTGTATTCGCCTCGCCTGCAGCGCTCACCCGAGGCAACCGAAGCCATGTATCTCCTAGCAAGATATGTCTTCGAAGATTTGCATTATCGGCGATATGAGTGGAAGTGTGACGCCCTCAACGCGGCGTCACGCCGGGCCGCGCTTCGCTTAGGCTTTCAGTTCGAAGGAATTTTCCGCCAGCATATGATTGTGAAGTCCCGTAATCGCGATACCGCCTGGTTTTCCATGCTCGATTCGGAATGGCCCCTGCGCAAGGCAAACTTTGAACGCTGGCTGAGCCCTGCCAATTTCGATTCCTGCGGTTGTCAGTTGTGCTCGCTCACGATGTTGAACCAAAGTGAAGACACACGAATCCGTGATCGGCGGGCCTAAGGCCGCTGAAAGGGGACAAAAAAAGGGCGTCGCTACTGAAGGTGGTAGCGGCGCCCAACATAGGAGGGCATAAGGCAGCTCGGATTCTGCCTTATACGTAAGGTGGAGTATGCGTAACTAGCTGAGGAGGCCTCCATGACCCAGGCAGGCTATCTCCCATCCGGAGATTCTGTACTTGGCCATCATCGGCGGCAAGATGAGATCCAGAACGTTGGGCTTTGCGGAGCGGAAGCAGCACGGGGCCGAGACAATAGGCGTATCGTCTTTATAGCTGAGCAGCATCAGATTGCCGGGCTCAACCGGCGCCAGGAACCGCTCGATATGAGCGCCTAAACGAACAAAGGCCCTGCCAATGACATCTTCCGGTCCAGCCGGGGCTGTCGTCGAAGCCACCAGAATCACATTGGGCCGCGTGCGCAAGAGGTGTTGCAGGGCGCGTGTGACTTGATCCTCTTCTTCAACAGCCGACAACGAATACCGAATATTGGCGCCGAACCGCTCCAGGCGCGTCCGTACCACACTTTCAAACAAGGTGCGTGCACGGTCACCATTTACCGGGTCCGTGTAGAGAATTCCGATTCCCGTATCGCGAATGGGTCTTGCCTGCAGAATGGCGCCCCGCTCGTTCAGGATGGAAAGCATGGTCTCGAGCTGCGCTCGCGCAACCGCAAAGGGCGCACTCTTCACCGTAGCGACGCGCTCACCGGCGCGCACATAGCGGAAGTTGGGCACGGTTGCAATGACGATGCTGGCAGTGCAGTTGATCTGTTTTAGCAGCTCATCATCCACCAGCACGGAGCAATTTTCTGTCGCAATCAGATTGGCGCGCCCGCCTGCTGCCAGCCGGATTTCCACAGATCCGCAGCACATGGCCTCCGCCACCGATAAAACTGCCTCATCCTCGCCAACTTCGCCTTCTTCGAGCTCAGTAACCCAGACCTGACGCATGCCTTCGGTCTGCAACAATCGCACGTCTTCTTCGCTTAATACGTGCCCTTTAGCAAGTAATTTCTTGCCACCGGGCCTGAAAATCGTGCAACAAAGAATCCGGCCAGCCGAATTCTCAATATCCATTGTTAGAGCCCGCATCCAACCTCCATATCCGGACCGTTAACTTGTGTTTTTAAGCTAAGCTTGGTTGCTTTAAACCTAGCTTGGTACTAAGTATACTGGTACTTATCAGCGAAATCCAGTAAAAAATGCGAATTAATGAAAAATTTTCTTAGTACTAAGCGGGTGATTTATCGCTTTCGTTATCGCGGGATAAAAGTTATCGATGAATAACGTGTGGAAGTTCCACGAATTCCTGTGGAAAATCCTGTGCAAATTTGTGGAAATTCTGTTCGTGCAGGCAGGGCTTCAGTCGCTTAATGACTGCAATCTCATCACATTTCTGGAACTTCGGGCAGCGCAGACAATCTTTCCACGCTTTGAGCGGCAGTTCGCCCCGTTCCACTTCGGTAAAACCTAATTTGGCGAAAAATTCGGGAACATAAGTAAAGGCAAAAATCGATTCCAGATCGTTTTCCCGCGCCTCTCTCTCGAGAGCCTCGACAATTGCCCGGCCAATTCCCTGCTGTTTTGCAGCGGGCAGCACGGCCAGGGATCGCACTTCGGCGGTTACAGGGGTGTAGAAATGAAGGGCGCCGCAACCGACTAATCGGTCGCCGGCAAAGGCTACCGAAAAGTCCCGAATATTTTCCGACATTTCAAATTCCGTGCGCGGCAGCATAATGCCTTTGGCGGCATAAGAGTTGATGAGCTCTAATATCGCCGGAATATCGCGCATGGTCGCTTTGCGCACGGCGATTTTGGTTTCCGTCATGTCAAGATGGTCTCCCTACTGGCCGCATGGTGGAGCGTAAGCCGGGTGCCTATCTGCTGGCCAGCCAGCACTCGGGCGCAAATGTCAGGTTCATGGCCCGGTACAATCAGCACCTCGGCAATACCCGCCTCGAGGGCGCGGCTAGCTGCTTCTAACTTTGCTTGCATGCCGCCTGTGGCCACGCCGCTGCGCACCAGCTCGGATGCGTCTTGTACCGTGAGCTGGGGCAACACCTCTCCCTGCCGGTCTCTTACTCCGGCGACATCGGTCAAAAACAGCAGCTTTTCCGGGCGCCAGGCCGCGGCCACCGAGACCGCCATTTGATCTGCATTCACGTTGTAGAGGACTCCCCGCTCATCAGCGGCAATACAGGCAATCACCGGCAGATAACCCGAACTGGTTAATAATTCGAGCAGCCGGGCATCGGTGCGCTCCGGCCGGCCAACGAATTCGAGCGCCGGATCCAGTGCGGTGGCCGTCGTCAGCAGGCCATCAATGCCCGAAAGACCGACCGCCCGCTGTCCTGCTGCAATCAAGGCGGAGACAAGCTGCTTGTTTACGCCGCCTGCGATCACTTTCGTTACCGCATCCATGACCGCTTCGTCAGAAACCCGCAAACCGGAAACAAACCGGCTCTGGACGCCGCGCTCCTGCAAAAACTGCGTCACTTGCTTTCCACCGCCGTGCACAACGACAAGCTGGTGTGCACGCGCCACCTGCGCCAGTTGCTGCGCCACCTTCGCTCGAACCTCTTTGGCATCGAGCAAAGTGCCTCCGATTTTGATGACCAGCCTCAAAGCAAGCCCTCTGTTTCTGCAAAACCGAGCGCCAGATTCATGTTTTGCACGGCTTGTCCCGCAGCGCCTTTGCCGAGATTATCTTCCACCGCGACCACTACAGCGCGCTGACTCTCTGCGTCAAAAACGAACCCAATATCGCAGAAATTGGTGAACTGAACGGCGCGCAAAGAGGGCAGCTTCCCCGGCGCATAAAGACGCACAAATGGCTCTCCCGCGTAATGCTCTTCGTAGATTGAAAGCAGATCGACGGCCTTTTCTACATGACTAGTCCGCAAATAAATCGTCTCGAGAATACCCCGGTTTACCGGGAGCAGATGCGCGGTGAAGGTGAATTCGCGCTCTCCTATCCCGCAATTCTGTAAGACCTCCGGCACGTGGCGATGTTCCATCACGCCGTAAGCACTGAAATTTTCCGTTACTTCGCAAAAACTGGTGCGAATAGACGGCTTCCTGCCAGCGCCACTGACTCCCGATTTCGCGTCACAAATGATGCCGCGTGTGCGATCTGCGATTTGCGCTTCCATTAATGGCCGAATCGCCAAATTGGCTGCCGTCGGATAACAGCCCGGATTTGCAATCAATCGTGCGCCCCGAATTTGATCCCGGTAAAATTCCGGTAATCCATATACCGCCTCTTTTAGCAATTCCGGAGCCGTATGGCGCTCTTTATACCAGCGCGAATACGTTTCCGCATCGCGCAGACGAAATGCAGCACTGAGATCAATGATTTTCGCCCCCGTTTCCCAAAAATAGGGGACGAGTTCCATCGAAACTTCCACTGGAGTGGCCAGAAACACAAGGTCTAAGCCGTTATCCCGCACCGCTTGTGGGGTGGCGGGAATTGTTTGGAGCGGCCTCTGTCCAAGAGGATGCGGAGCCTCAGCGGTGGGATCGGACCGATGCTCGAGCAACAGCAGCTCCACCCCTGGGTGGCGCGCTAGAAGGCGCACTAACTCTGAACCGCTATAGCCTCGAAAACCGGCGACACCAACCCTCCGTCTCTCCGAATATTTATTCACGTATATGAATGATTATAAACTGCCTGGCGATGTACTCGCTCAATTCACATCTGCTCTGAGGTCGAGCGTGCGGCCAAATCGCCGATAATCGGCAAGCGCACTTCCTCCTGCTGCGCAGCCTTAATCAACAAGTAGATCCAGCAGACAAAGACCGCCAGCTTCAAAAGACCCATCACCATGGCGCCGGGCCAACCTCCTGTGATCACCAGAGCGGGGATCGCGGCGGAAACCAGCAGCCAGGCCACGAACAGATAAAGGCTCTGAAAAGCGTTGAAGCGAACTCGTGTATTGCCGCGGAATCGCTGCGAAGCGAGAAATACGATGGAAGGGATGATGCCGAAAACGGGGATGTAGCACAAAATGCTGGCCGTCCGGTCGCTTATGCCGCTCAGGAAATCGGAGGCCGGTCTAAAATTTTGCGGCGCTCCGCAATTGTGGCAATATGCGGCGCCAGCATCCACCCTCGTTCCGCAGCAGGTACAGTAAGGCACTTCTGAAACAGCCTCCTACTTCTCTATCGAAAATTACGCAGCTTGTGCGCATCTTGTTCCCCTCATGTTTGTTAGCATCATTGCGATGCGACGTCTGCTTGCTGCGTTCTCGATTTGGCTCACCTCGTCGATCCTATTTGGCGCGGAAAAGCCGCTCCAGATCTTCTTTGTCGATGTCGAAGGCGGCCAATCTACTCTGTTTGTAACACCTGAAGGGCAATCGCTGCTGATTGACACGGGCTGGCCGGGCAATGCGTATCGCGACGCCAACCGTATCGTGGCCGCTATGAAGCTGGCCAAAATCAAACGGATCAATTACGTCCTGATTACGCATTATCACGCCGATCACGTAGGCGGCGTCCCTCAACTGATCTCAAAGGTTCCGGTCGACGCCTTTATTGACCATGGGCCGAACCGCGAGCAGACGAAAGTCACCTCCCGCATGTATGACGACTATCAATCTGCAACCGCAAAGGCGCGTCATATCATTGCTCAGCCTGGCGAGACGATTCCGATCAAAGGAATGGACGCCGTGATTGTGAGCGCGGATGGAAATGTCCTGAGTCAACCATTGCCGGGGGCTGGAGAGCCGAATCCGTTTTGTGCAGGGGTATCGCAGAAAGCGGTGGACACGAGCGAAAATGCGCGTTCCGTGGGGACCGTGATCACATTCGGAAACTTGCGCATTGTCGATTTGGGGGATCTGACCTGGAATAAGGAGCTCGAACTGGTCTGCCCGACAAACAAGCTCGGCCACGCCGATATCTTTATCGTTTCGCATCATGGGCTGGACCTTAGCAACGATCCGGCCCTGGTGCATGCGCTTGCTCCGCGTGTGGCGATCATGGACAATGGCGCGAGAAAAGGCGGCTCGCCGGCGGCCGTGGATGTGATTAAATCCTCGCCGGGTCTAGAAGATCTGTGGCAATTACACTTCGCCGACGCGGGCGGCAGCGCCCATAACGCATCTGACCCCTATATCGCCAACATCGAGGACACCGATACCGGATATTATCTGCGTGTGACCGCGCATCGGGATGGCAGTTTTGAAGTTTACAATCCGAGAAACAAATTTGCCAAGCAATATCCGGCGCGGGCAAGATAAAAACCGCACGCCAAAAAATCTGATAGGCGCCGCCGCAGGCGGCTAATGTCCATTGCCCTTGGCTGCCGATGTAATGAGTAAACCGCATCCGCGGCCTGGAGATGATGGTGACCGTTATCGCCCAATGTGGGCTCTTGCTGCTGGTTGGAATGGTGTCGATCTGTGCTGCCGCTCCGCCCGCCCCCGGTCAGCTTGCAGCCGAGGTAAACATTCCTTCCGTGTTGGCCCTGCATCCGGCTATCGAGCTGGCGCCGGTGCTGGAACCACAAGTGACGGTGGTGCAGCTCAATGCTCCGCGTCCAGATATAGGGAATCGGCTCTGGTTGGCCAGCATCGCCGCCATGGCGGCGGCTACTGCGTTTGATGCTGCAACATCGTGGGGTAAACAGGAAGCGAATCCCCTGCTAGCCTCCCCCAACGGCACATTTGGACCCCGCGGATTAGCGATCAAAGCCGGGATGGCGGGCGCCCTCCTGGTTCCGCAGTTTTGGCTGCACAAGCATAAATTGCTGCAAACCGGATTCACCGTAGTGAACTTCGCCGATGCCGCCGTTTTTACCGGAGTTTCGATCCACAATCTCGGTGTTTCCCAATAGGGTTGGCTGCCGATAAAGAGAAGAACTTACAAGGCTTGCGCCCTTTGGCGCATTCTTTGAAAGCAGCCCCCAATTTTTTCCGCTTCGCGGCCGTTTTGAAGCAAGTCGAGCATCAGTTTTGCGTCGCTTCTGGACTCTTTCCAGCGGATTGGAATCAAGCATAAAACGAAGAGCATCAGGTTGAGCTGAGCCATGAGGGTAAGAAACAGATCAAATCGGCCCGCTTGAGCTGCCAGTTGAGCAGAGAGCACCCCGATGAAGAGGGTGGCCAAGGGTCCGGCCGCTGTCACCAGAATTGCGGTGCTGCGCCAGTTTCGGTCCTCTTTTCTGGGCGCCGCAATGACAGATGCCCGGAGCGCGTGGCAGCCTGTAATTTGAAACCGCCATCTGCCCGTCAGGCGCATTGCCCGCAACGGCCCCATCGAGCCGCCTAAGATTTCACACCGCAAGAGCAGGGCGGCGATCAAATGCCCGCACTCATGCAAAATTACGGAAGCGAAGCAGGCTCCGAGGAGCAAAGCCAGCAAGTTTACGCTGGTCGGCTTCGATTGTCTCGATCCGTAGTACAGAGCAGCCGAGCCTGCCGCGTGCAGGTTCATGCCGATGCCGCTGAACAGCGTGGCGATGAGAGCGCACATCCACCAAACTCCTCCTCGCTTCGGGTTGCCGCTGTGGCCCGCAGCATTTGGCAGATGAGCAGGTTCGGCTGCCATGCCTGTACGGTATCTGGTTCTCCCCAGCCTGCGCTAGTAAGTCCCGTAACGATTCACATACCCTGGTACGTTTTATTCCCGGCTGTTAAACTGAAGCCAAATTCTGCACCCCAAGACAAGGGTGGGGAGTTCTGCTACTCGCGATGGCCATTCAGACGCTATTCGGCTCTGTTCCAACTGAACCCGATCTGCTGGACCGGCTGAAAGCAGGTATACAGAAAACGCGCGCCGGCCTAGTGGATCGCATTGAAGATGTGCTCGCGGGCCGCAAGGAGATCGATGCCAGTGTCCTTGAAGAACTGGAATACACCCTCATTACGGCCGATCTCGGCGTGCGCACCGTAGAGGACATCTTGGGGCGAATCCGTGAACGCATGAACCGCAGAATGGCTGGCGATGCTGCCGCCATTCGCAACTTGATCCGTGAACAACTGCTTGAGATTCTCAGCGCCTCGGAAACGCCGTTGCGGATTGTGCACACGCCTCCCGCGGTGATCATGGTGGTCGGCGTCAATGGCTCCGGGAAAACCACTACGATTGGGAAACTGGCTCACCGATTTTTAAAGGAAGACCGTAAGGTCTTGCTCTGTGCCGCCGATACCTTCCGAGCTGCCGCCATCGAGCAGCTTGAAGTATGGGCGCAGCGGGCTGGTGTGGAGATGATCCGCCAAAAGACGGGTGCTGATCCAAGCGCGGTTGTTTTTGACAGCTTGCAAGCGGCAAAGGCCCGTCAGGTGGACTATGTCTTAATCGACACTGCCGGCCGCCTCCACACGAAAGAAAATTTGATGGCTGAACTCGAGAAAATGCGGCGTACCGCAAACCGCGTGCTCCCGGGCGCCCCGCATGAGGTCTGGCTCGTAATGGACGCTACCACAGGGCAGAACGGTTTAGAGCAGGCTCGGAGATTTACGGAATCGGCGGGTGTCACCGGCATCATTCTCACGAAACTCGACGGCACCGCGAAGGGCGGAATCGTGGTGGCCATTGCGCGAGAACTGAATCTACCGATCCGCTTTGTCGGGGTGGGAGAAAAGATCGACGATTTATTACCCTTTGAGCCCGAAAATTTTGTTGAGTCGCTATTTGATTGAACCTGCGCCGGCAGCGGGCGCCTGCTCTTCGAGCCAGCATCCAGACAGAATGGAAGCTTGAGGCCCGAGCGCGACATGCTGCCCGACTACATGCAAGAGGCGCTTGCGCTGGCGGAACGCGGGCGCGGTATGACCAGCCCCAACCCGGCCGTGGGTGCAGTGGTTGTCAAGGACGGCCAAATTGTGGGCAGAGGTTTTCACACGTGGGCCGGCGTCGATCATGCAGAAGTTCTGGCGCTGCGCGAAGCCGGAGTGGCCGCCCGCGGAGCCACGCTTTATGTCACCCTGGAGCCCTGCTCCCATCATGGCCGCACAAAACCCTGCGTAGAGGCCATTATCCAGGCCGGTGTGGCGCGTGTGGTTGCACCCATAGAGGACCCCAATCCCCAGGTGCGGGGCGAGGGCTTTCGCAAGTTGCAGGAAGCAGGCGTCGAGGTCGTGCGGGATGAATTGCATGCCGCAGCCGCCGAGCGGTTAAACGAACCCTTTTTCCACTTCATGCGGACCGGCCGCCCGCTGGTCACGATCAAAGCTGCCCTGACGCTGGATGGAAAGATCGCTGCCCCCGAGGACAACCGCGGCTGGATCACAAGTGAAATTGCGCGCAGTGAGGTCCAACAAGTGCGTCATCTCTCCGATGCCATTCTCACGGGGCTCGGAACCGTTTTGGAAGACGACTGTCTGCTGACGGACCGCACCGGCCGGGAACGCAGCCGCCCGCTTCTCCGCATCGTGCTGGATTCGCAGCTCCGGATTCCGCTCGATTGCAAGCTGATCCGCAGCGCCCAAGGCGATGTGATGATCGTCAGCACCTCAGCCGCCCCGGAATCCCGCCGCAAGGCCCTCGAAGCACGCGGCATACAGGTTCTGATTGCTGACGGACCCGGCGGCCGCACCGATCCCTCCCAGGTTCTTGACTATCTTGCGCGCGAGCGCTATCAGTCGCTTCTTGTGGAGGCCGGCGCCCGGGTAAACTGGACCTTGCTGGATTCCCAACTGGCAGATAAAATCCTGTTCTATTACGCCCCGAAGATCCTGGGCGGGTTAAAAAGCCTTCCGGTCGCCGGCGGACCAGGGCGCAAACGCCGTTCGGATGCAATCCTGTTGCACAGACTCAGCGTCCGCCCGGTTTCTGAGAACGAATTCGCTGTGGAAGCCTACGTCCTCAAGAGTGAGAAGCGGCCCTAATGAGCGATGTTTACGGGTATTATTGAAGAACTCGGCCGCGTCCTGGAGCTGAAGAAACGGGAAGTGGGGGCGCGGATCACTATCGCCTGTTCGGCGGTTCTCCAAGATGCAGCCCCAGGCTCGAGCATCGCGATTAATGGCGCTTGTCTGACGGCAGTCTCGGTCTCCAAAGACCACTTTTCCGCCGAACTTGCGCCGGAAACGCTGAAGCGCACCAATCTGGGCGATCTGAAGCCCGGCTCACTGGCAAATTTAGAACGTCCGCTACGCGCTACGGGCCGGCTCGGTGGCCATTTCGTTCTGGGTCACGTCGATGGCACGGGAGAAATCCTGGCGTTGGAGGCGCTGGGCGATGCGAACTGGTGGCTGCGCATTCGCATTCCGCAACAGCTCTCTCGTTACGTGGTGTACAAGGGATCGCTTGCCGTGGATGGGATTAGCCTGACCGTGGCAGAAGTTGACCAGGATGTTGTCGGTTTCACCATCATCCCCCATACCTGGGCGAATACCAATCTGCACACGTATCAGCCGGGCGCGCGTGTCAATCTTGAAGCGGACATTTTGGCAAAGTACGTCGAAAAGCTCCTGGCATCTGGCCGGAGCGCTTAATTTTTCAACTCTTCTCGAATCTCGGCAGCCGCTTTGCGGGCTTCCTCCACCGCGCCAATCGGGAAGCTGATGGCCCCCACCTTGGCATGACCTCCGCCGCCATAGCGCTCGCAGATCGTCGCCAGATTATGCCGCAGCGGCTCGCGGACCCACGGATTTGAGCCCACTGAAACTTTGGTGCGGAAGCTCGAAGTTGAGACCGAAACCGTGTATGCGGAATCCGGGAACAGGTAATACGGGATGAACTTGTTATAGCCTTCTATCCCGTAGTCCACCAGGTCGAAATAGATCACGCCCCGGTCGCAAGAGCCAGCCCGCCGGATAATGTCGATATTGCGCAGATGCTCCTCGCGCAGTCTCAGATACTCCGCCTTCACTTCCGGATCGCAGAGAATCTGAGCCAGAGGCTCGCGCTGCATCTTCAAGATGATCTTTTGCACCAGATCCGGGCCATTACAGCCCTCAATCACCAGCGTGAGCTTCAATGCGGGCGCCCGCATCTCGACAGCCACTTCCGGGCTTTCAAAGAGCGCGCCATCGACAATATCCGCCCAGGTTACCAGCTCTTCAAGGTCCGGGGCTTCAAAGCCAAACTTTTCCTTGACCAGCGTGGCGATGAATTTGGTGCAGGAACGGTAACTCGGGTCCAGGAATTTCTTTCCGGACGTGTCCCGGCGGAAGTGTTCCGCATCCTCAGGCGTCAGGAACGCGCTCTGATGGTGGTCGAAATACCAGGTCACGTTCGGATGCGGGGAATATTTGAAATCGACAATTACGTTCACATCGCCGTCAAATAAGCTGTCTTCAAACAACTGGTCGGCGCGGTGCGCAAGTCCCCGATAGGCGAATTCTGCGCCCGGATAGAACTTGGCCTCCAGGAACCGAGTAACAAAGGCAGCCGATGCCGCCCCATCAAAGCAGTGATCATGGTAAAGGACTCGCACCTTCATCAAAAAAGTAGTTCTCCGAAAACCTTTTAGATTGCCTTAGGAAAACGGGAAATGCAAGCGATAGGCGATAATTTGATTGGTAAACCTCGGCTGGCGGTTTAGCCGCCATGCCGAACAGAACCCATACCATGCTGAAAACCAAAGAAGAACGCCTGACAGACCTGAACCCACAGGAAACTTCTGAATGGCTGGAAGCGCTGGAGCAGGTGATTGATGAGGAAGGGCCTGACCGGGCCAGCTACCTCATGTCGCAACTGCTCGAGCGCGCAGCGAATTTCGGCGTTTCCGTGCCCCAGAAAATCACGACGCCTTTTCTGAACACGATTCCTGTACACGAGGAAGTCCCTTATCCGGGTGATCGTGCGCTCGAGCGCCGTATAAAAAGTATTATCCGATGGAATGCCGCCGCCATGGTGGTGCGGGCCAACAAGTACGACCCCAATATCGGCGGCCATATTTCTACCTATGCCTCGCTGGCTACGCTGAGCGAAGTCGGCTTTAATCACTTCTTCCGTGCGTCCATCGACGGTCAGCCCGGCGATTTTGTCTATTACCAGGGACACGCATCGCCGGGCGTCTACGCGCGCGCCTTCCTGGAAGGCCGGCTTACCGAACAGCATTTGTTAAATTTTCGTCATGAGACGCGGGAAACGCCGGGACTGTCCTCCTACCCGCATCCCTGGCTGATGCCCCATTTCTGGCAGTTTCCCACTGTCTCCATGGGGCTTGCTCCCATCAATTCCATTTATCACGCCCGGTTTCTCCGGTATCTCGAAGATCGGGGGATCATTCCGCGAACCGATCGAAAGGTTTGGGCCTTCTTGGGCGATGGAGAGATGGACGAGCCAGAGTCCACCGGAGCTCTGCATGTCGCTGGCCGTGAAAAACTTGACAACCTGATCTTTGTCGTCAACTGCAATCTGCAACGCCTGGATGGGCCCGTGCGCGGCAACGGGAGCATCATTCGGGAGCTTGAAGGGATCTTCCGCGGCGCGGGCTGGAACGTAATCAAGGTGCTGTGGGGGAGCGATTGGGACGAGCTGTTCGCGCGCGACACCTCAGGATTGCTGCTGAAGCGCATGGAGGAGTGCGTCGACGGCGAGTATCAGAACTTTAAAGCTCGCGGCGGCGCTTACGTGCGAAAGGAATTTTTCGGCAAATATCCCGAGTTGCTCAAGCTTGTGGAAGACAAAACCGACGAGGAGTTGGCGCGGCTGCGGCGCGGCGGCCACGATCCGGTCAAAGTCTATAACGCCTACAAGCGGGCAGTCGAGCACAAGGGACAACCCACGGTGATTCTGGCCATGACCGTCAAGGGTTATGGCTTGGGAGAAGCGGGCGAAGGCAAGAACATCACCCATCAACAAAAGAAACTGAATGAGGAGGAACTGCACTATCTTGCGCACCGCTTTGATCTGAACCTGCCTCCCGAGGTTATCCATTCGATTTCCTTCGTCAGACCTCCCGAAAACAGCCCGGAAATCCAATATCTGCGCCAGCGCCGCGAGGCTCTAGGCGGCTATCTGCCGGCGCGATCACCGAAGCGAATTGAGCTGAAAGCGCCCCCACTCGAGACGTTTCAGGAAGTGCTGAACGGCTCGCGGGGCCGCGAGGTGTCGACCACCAGCGCTTTTGTCTCTGTCTTGAAGACTCTGCTGAAAATCCCGGAGCTGGGCAAATATATTGTGCCGATCATTCCGGACGAGGCGCGCACCTTCGGCATGGAGTCGATGTTCCGCGAACGCGGCATTTATGCAAGCACGGGACAGCTTTATAAACCGGTCGATAGTGATGTACTGCTCTATTACAAAGAGGCCAAGGACGGCCAAATCCTCGAAGAGGGGATTACCGAAGCCGGCTCCATGGCTTCCTTTACCGCCGCAGGCACAGCGTACGCGAATCTGGGCGTGCCCATGATTCCGTTCTTCATTTACTACTCCATGTTCGGATTTCAACGCATGGGCGACTTAGTCTGGGCTGCGGCAGATTCGCGGGCGAAAGGATTCCTGGTGGGCGGCACAGCCGGTCGGACCACCCTGCTCGGTGAAGGTCTGCAGCATGACGATGGCCACAGTCATGTGCTCTTTAGCGTCGTGCCCACCTGCATCAGCTACGACCCGGCATACGCCTATGAGATCGCAATTATCGTGCAGGATGGCTTACGCCGCATGTACGAGAACAACGAGGATCATTTCTACTACTTCACGGTCTACAACGAAAACTATGTCCAGCCTCCAATGCCCGACAATCCGAACCTCCGCGAAGGCGTATTGCGCGGTCTGTATCTCTATCAGCGTTCGCAAGCAGGCCCGGCTCAAGTTACGCTTTTTGGCAGCGGGCCGATTTTAAACGAAGCGCTAAAGGCGCAGAAATTACTGGCAGAGAAATATGGCGTCGGAGCGGATGTGTGGAGCGTAACCAGTTACACCGAACTCCGACGGGATGCCTTGCAGGTCGAGCGCTGGAACCGTCTCCATCCAACGGAACCCGAACGAAAGCCCTATCTCTTGCAGCAACTCGGCGATATCGATATGCCGATCATTGCTGCGACCGATTACATGAAGATCGTGGCAGACCAGATCGCACCCTGGCTTCCCGGGAAACTGACTTCACTTGGTACCGACGGATTCGGGCGCAGCGATAATCGCGAGCATCTGCGGCGGTTTTTTGAAGTCGATGCGGCCCATATCGCAGCCGCCGCTCTGGCGCGCTTAGCGCGCTGGCGGCGCTTTGATCCCGCGCGAGCAAAGCAGGCGATCGAAGACTTCGGGATTGATCCGGAACGCCTCGACCCGGCTCTCCAGTAGCTGGTGAAACTGCCTGCACCGTTTGACACGTCTTACGCTGTTGAAGACTTGAATTTGTACGTATAAGACCGGGTGCTCGAAGTTTTAAGCCCGGTTTTTCCAAAAAATGGAGGATCTTTACTTGTGAAAATTTTCCGCAGTTGCGCGTGGTGGTTGTTTGCGCTCACCTTGGCGACGGCCAGCGCCTATGCACAAACCAATTTGGATGTGTTTTTCGGAGTAGGGACCGCGACCGATAGCCATGCTGCCCCGACCACTGTTCCGGGTTTCGTCGGAACTTTCACCGGTCCCAAGTTAGACGGGACTTTCGGCAAGATTGGTGCTGACGTGCTGCTTTCTCACGGATTGGGCTTCGGCGGCGAAGCAGATTTTCGCTTCTCCCAGGCAGGCTACTTTCCGGACCTGGGGCTAAACTATCGGCCGATTTTTTGGGATTTCAACGGCATCTTTGCACCCGGTAACGGACGCATTGAGCCGGATCTCGAAGCAGGCATCGGCGGCGCGGACATAAAATACTACGTCTCACAGTCTTCTTGCCTGTTCGGAAGCGTCTGCAGCAACGTTAACCAGTATATTCAGAGTTCAAACCATTTTCAGTTGCACTTTTCTGCCGGCGTGCGTTTCTATGTCACACCGCACATCTTCTTGCGTCCCCAAGTTGACGCTCACTGGGTGCACAACTTCGTCGATTTCGGCAGCGACTGGGCTCCAGAATACTCGGTTTCCGTAGGCTGGAGCTTCGCCGCGCACCAATAACAAACAGTTGATCTTCCACAATCCGCTCTCAGCCAGTCTCTAAAGAGCCGGGAGCGGGTTGCTTACTATTCGCTAAAATGCTCGCTACATGCGGGAAGGGCCGCTGCGAATCATCATTCCGGGTGGTAGCGGGCAGATTGGACGGCTTCTGGCGCGCCATTTCCGCAGGCAAAATCACTCCGTAACGGTTCTTGCGCGCCACCCTCAACAGAGCGAATGGAACGTTTTGCTCTGGGATGGCCGGACCCTGGAAAGCTGGACAAGCGTTATCGACGGCGCCGATGTCGTCATCAACCTGGCCGGTCATACAGTAAATTGCCGCTACAACGCTCACAACCGGAGGGAAATTTTAGAATCGCGGGTCCATACGACCCGTTTGGTAGGCGAAGCTATTGCCGCCGCCTCTTCACCGCCTGCTGTGTGGCTGAATGCAAGCACGGCCACTATTTATCGCCATTCGTTTGATCGCGCCCAGGATGAAGGGGGAGAACTGGGAGGCTCGGAGCCGGATGCGCCTGAAAAATGGCGCTTTAGCACAGACGTCGCCCGGGCCTGGGAGCAGGCATTGTGGGAAGCACCCACGCCGCACACCCGAAAAGTCGCCCTGCGCAGCGCCATGGTCATGAGTCCCGATGCGGGTGGCGTGTTCGACAGGTTACTCTGGCTGGTGCGCGTTGGCCTAGGCGGACCGGCGGGCTCGGGAAGGCAATTCGTTTCCTGGATCCACGAAATCGATTTCATTCGCGCTATCGAGTTTCTGATCGAGCGCGAAGATTTGAGCGGCCCGGTCAACATCGCCTCCCCCGCGCCCATTCCGAACCGGGAGTTCATGCACTGCCTGCGTCAGGCTTGGTGCCCCTACTACATTGGCTTACCTCTGCCACGGCCGATCCTCGAAATCGGCGCCATTTTCCTCCGCACCGAGACCGAACTCCTTCTCAAGAGCCGGCGAGTTGTGCCCGGCCGTTTGCTTGCAGCGGGCTTTGAGTTTCATTTCCCCCAGTGGCGCGGCGCCTGCTGGGATCTGGTCGAGCGCTGGCGTGATCTGCACGCTTGAGCGGTCTTCCGTAGTGCCTTGGGTTACAATCAGGTTTCTGCGCCCTCTGTTCTGGTGTATCTTTAGCCTCCCACTTGCCCTCGCTGCGCAAGTACATAGACCTGCGCCTGTGCAGCCTCCTCAAAATCCTGCCGCTGTCGCTCGCGGCAGGGATCAGTTCCGCTCCAGTTGCGGATTCTGTCATGGCCCTGACGCAACAGGCTCCCGGGCGCCTGATCTCATTCGCTCCGCCATTTTGAGCCACGATGTCAAGGGAGACCTGATTATTCCTATCATCCGGAACGGTCGCCCCGATAAAGGCATGCCGGCGTTTCCGAATCTGAGCGAACAGCAGGTATCCGACATTGTCGAGTTCCTGCATTATCAGAAATTCGAGGCGCAACATAGCGGCCGCGTAGGATCAAGCTATCCGCTTGAGCGTCTTCTCACCGGAAATCCGCAGGCCGGCAAAGCGTTTTTCTATGGCGCAGGCCACTGCTCCAACTGTCATTCCGTAAACGGCGACTTGGCCGGTATTCGAAACCGATACGCGCCCATCGATCTCCAGCAGGAAATGGTCTATCCGTCCCGGCACGCACCGCCGAAAACGGCCGTCATCACGCTGCCGGATGGCGCACGTTATCAGGGAAAGATTGTGCATCAAGACGAGTTTCGGATCGGGGTGATCTGTCAAGATGGCTGGTATCGTTCCTGGCCGCTCGATTCCGTACGGGTAGAAATCCATGATCCGCTCGCGGCTCATCGCGAGCTCATGGCCACTTATACCGACGCCGACATTCATAATCTATTCGCATTCCTCGAAACCTTAAAGTAAGCGATGCCACGGTTAATTGCGATTCTTCTCATAGCCGCTTCCCTGGTGCTCTGCGGCGCCGATGAAGGTCTGAACCCGCAGGACCTGCTGAAGCCGCTTTGTCGCGACTGGCCGACGTTTAATGGCGATTATTCAGGCCGTCGCTATAGCGCTCTCGCGCAGATTAACCAGTCGAATGTCCGCCGTCTCTCGCTCGCTTGGGTTTTGCAGGCCCAATCGGCGGCGATCAAGTCCATGCCGCTTGAAGTCAACGGCATTCTCTACTTCACAACGCCGGATAATGTGTGGGCGGCGGACGCGCGGAGTGGCACGATTATCTGGCACTTCAACCGGCCTTCGACGGGTGATCACATCGGCAATCGCGGAGTGGGGATCTACAAAAACACGCTCTTCTTTGAAACACCGGATTGCCACTTGATTTTCCTGGACGCCCGGGATGGTTCCGTGAAGAAGGACATTGTTCTGGCCGACGGATCGCTCGGTTATTTCGCCACCATGGCGCCGCTGGTCATTCGCAACCACGTCATCGTAGGAGTTTCCGGCGATGTCACCGATATTCCCGGATTTCTGGAATCCATCGATCCGGAAACGGGTCAGATTCAGTGGCGATGGAACACAGAACCAGCTCCCGGCGAGCCGGGCTCGGATACTTGGCCGCAAGGCACCGATGCGATCTCGCACGGGGGCGGCATGACCTGGATGACCGGCACCTATGACCCGGAGCTGAATCAGGTTTACTGGGGCATCGGCAACCCCAATCCGGTCTTAAACGGAGATGTGCGCAAAGGGGACAATCTTTATACCTGCTCCATCGTTTCCCTTAATCCGGATACCGGCAAGATGAACTGGTATTTTCAGGCCTCACCGCATGACACGCACGATTGGGATGCCGTGCAGACGCCAGTGCTCTTTGATGGCGAAATTCACGGCCGCCCGGAAAAGCTCTTGGCCCAGGCTAGCCGCAACGGGTATTTCTTCGTTCTGGATCGCACCACGGGCGAACACGTTCTGACGGCGCCGTTTGTAAAAACGAATTGGTCCCTCGGTCTCAACTCCCGCGGTGAGCCCATTCCGAATCCGGCCAAGGAACCCAAACCGGACGGTACTCTCGTTTCCCCAGGCTCCGACGGTGCGACAAATTGGATGGCTCCCAGTTTCGACCCCGATACCGGCCTGTTCTATGTCAGCGTCCGCCAGCTCTGGAGTATTTTCTACATGACCGCCGTCGGCAAACCCGAAGGTTGGGCGGGGCGCGATCGCAATTTATGGGCCAGTTCAGCCATCGAAGCGATCGATTACCGCACCGGATCGGTCCGCTGGCGGCATGAGATCGGGGACGGGGAGGGCCTTGCGGGTATGCTCACCACCGCCGGTAAGCTGCTCTTTACGGCAGACAACTCGGGTAATCTTCTGGCGCTCGATCCAGCGACCGGAAAAACTTTGTGGCACGTGCCTTTGGGGGCCAAAATGTCAACTGCCCCGTCCACTTACGAATTGGATGGCCGCCAGTATCTGCTGACGCCTGCCGGCAATGTCATTTTCGCCTGGATCCTGCCGCCGGCCTAAGCTGCGCTCCGGAACTGGAATAGAAACGTCCCCGCTGCAAGTGGCTTGAGAACGTTCGACAAACGGTAACGTGCGCAACCCCGGCGTTCGTCCCAAATCTGTAGATAAAGCCGTGCTATTCTGACGCCAGCCAGCGACGCTGAGCGGTAGCGGGCCGCATGTTTGAGTTTTTATTTAAATATCCCGCCGGTGTGTTTGCCCGAGGAAGCATCGTGCTGCTCGGCTCATGGCCCAAATGGGTCCTCATCGCAGGGATTGTGGCTGTAAGCGCCCTGCTAGGCGCTCTCGCCTGGCAAAGACGCTCGCAGCTCATCCCGTCTTTGCGTAATTGGCGCGCAGTCGTCCTCTGGTTGCTCGATTCGGCTCTGCTTGCGCTCTTGTTGTTCTTGCTGTGGGAGCCAGCGCTGAGTGTGACGGCGCTTAAGCCGCAGCAGAACATCATTGCGGTCGTGGTGGACGATAGCCGCAGCATGAGTGTGAATGACTCGGGCCGCGAATCCCGCGAGCAGCAGGCGATCGATGTGCTGCGCTCCGGGCTGATCCATGACCTCTCCAGCCGCTTTCAGGTCCGGGTGTACCGGCTTGGCCGTGGCATCGCGCGGGTGGAAGATATCCATCAATTAGTCCCAAACGAGCCCGCCACCCAGATCAACAAGGGACTGCGCGAGCTGGCTGCTGAAGCAGGAACTTTGCCCATCGGCTCTGTGGTATTGCTCACGGACGGCTCGGATAATTCAGGGGGCATCGACCGGGAGACACTGTCAGAACTCCGTAGGCACCGCTTGCCGGTCAATACGATCGGATTTGGCAAAGAGCACCTCACGCACGATGTCGAGCTCGAGGCAGTGGAGCTACCGCCCAAGGCCCTCGCCCAATCCCGGCTACAGGCGGAGGTGACCATCCGTCAGAACGGTTTCTCAGGGGCAAGCGCACGCCTTACCGTCAGCGCCGGCGGAGCTGTTGTGGCCAGCCAGCAGATTCACCTGCGCGATGTGCCCGAACAGGTGGAAACGGTGGAGTTTAATGCCGGAAAGGCCGGCGTAAAGGATGTTGAGGTTTCACTTGATCCTTTATCCGGCGAGACAAACCTGGCTAACAACCGGCTGGTGACAGTACTCGACGTCGAGGGTGGCCAGCGCCGGATTCTATATGTCGAGGGCGAGCCCCGCTGGGAATACAAATTCTTGCGCCGGGCGGTCGAAGATGACCCTGCGCTGCACATCGTATCCATGCTGCGGACCACGCAGAACAAGATCTACCGTCAAGGGCTCTCGAATCCGAGCGAGCTGGCAGACGGCTTCCCGAACAAACCCGAGGATCTGTTCGCCTATCAAGGTCTGATTCTAGGAAGCGTGGAAACATCCTTTTTTACGCCTGTCCAGCAGCAGCTCATTGAAGATTTCGTCGATCGTCGCGGCGGTGGACTGTTGTTTCTGGCAGGGCGCTGGGCGCTCGCCGACGGCGGCTATAACGCCGCCCCATTTAACGAGCTTTTGCCCGTCTATCTGCCACACCGGACCAATACCTTTCAAAGGGACTTCGTCGCCGCTGAGCTTACCGATGCCGGAAGAAAGAGTCTGATTTGCAGGATTGAGGACGATCCGCAAAAGAGCATCGATCATTGGGATGTTTTGCCCTATCTGGCGAACTATCAGGATCCCGGAACGCCAAAGCCTGGGGCGACGGTCCTTTTGCGCGTCGATGCTGGCGGCAAACGACTTCCCCTGCTGATTACAGAGAACTATGGGCGCGGCCGCACCGCGGTTTTCGCCACTGCAGGGAGCTGGCGCTGGCGTATGCAGCAACCGCTGGCGGATAGAAGCCAGGAAACCTTCTGGCGCCAGCTCCTGCGCTGGCTGGTCGCTGCCACACCTTCTTCAGTCGTCGCCTCTACTCCCAGTGCCCGCCTCGAAGATCAAGGCCATGTAGAGATACGGGCAGAGGTGCGGGATGCCAAATATCTTCCGGCAACCGATGCCGAAGTGCAGGCGCGCATTGTCGGCCCGGATGGTGCGGTGCAGACCATCCCGCTTCGCCCCGACCCGGTTACGCGAGGCCTCTATTCGGCCGAATGGGATGCCGCTCAAGATGGTTCCTATGTGGCGGAAATCAGTGCCCGGCGCGGCGCAGACGAGCTGGGCAGCGACGTAGTGACCTTCCGCCGCGAAGATGGGGTAGCAGAGAATTTTCACCGTGAGCAGAATCGCGATCTGCTCGAGAAGCTCGCGAGCGAAACGGGCGGCCGCTACTACACGGCTGCAAATGCGCGCCGTCTGGCCCAGGAAATTGCCTACTCTGAGGCCGGGGTCACGACGCGCGAAGTCAAAGATCTCTGGAACATGCCCGCAATCTTTATTGTCTTGCTAATGTTAAAGGCTGCAGAATGGCTCTTGCGCCGGCGATGGGGCGTCTTATGAAACTGCTTGCCATGCTGTTGCTGAGCGCATGGGCGGCTTCAGCCACAAATTACTATGTCATCATCGCCGGACTAGGCGGTGAGCCCGAATACGACATGCAGTTTGCAAAGTGGGCAACAGAGCTAGACCATGAACTGCGCCAAAACGGGCCCAACGCCAGGATTCTCACGCTCACCGGCAACAACGCCACAGCCCAGCATATTCACGAGCTTTTTTCACAGCTTGCCGGCGAGATGAGTCCCGATGACGCCTTTGCGCTCATGCTGATTGGGCATGGCAGCTTTGATGGGATCGACTATAAATTCAATATTCCAGGTCCGGATATTACGGCCAATGAGCTCGCAGCATGGCTGAACCGCATCCCCGCCGAGCGCCAGCTCATCGTAAATATGACAAGCTGTAGCGGGGCTTCGATTCCAGCCTTGGCGAGAAAAGGGCGAATCGTGATCACAGCAACCAAGTCTGGAAACGAGAAAAATGCGACGGTTTTCGCCCGCTATTGGATCGACGCTCTGCACGATCCCGCTGCGGATACAGACAAGAATGGAACGGTGTCGGCCCTCGAAGCTTTCCGCTATGCGCAGAGAAAAGTAGCCGCATATTTCGATAGCGAGAAGCTGCTGGCCACTGAACATGCCTTATTCACCGATACCGGCTCAGCTAGCGCAGTCCGTGATCCGGAACCGCAAAACGGTCAGGGCCTGCTCGCTTCGAGCTTTCCCATGCTGCGTGCGCAGCCTGCGGCAACGGCCGGTCTGACTCCGGAAAAACAGCGGCTGGTGGCAAAGAAACAGGAGCTCGAAGCGAAAATCGACCGTCTGAAATATCAAAAAGCAGAGATGCCAGAAGCCGAATACCGGGCGCAGTTGAGCGCACTGCTGCTCGAGCTGGCTCGCACGCAAGCGGAGATCGACCGGTGAAACAGACCGTTCTCTGTTTTCTGACTCTCGCTTTGCTGACCGCTGCGGCTCAAGCTGCCCAGCTTGACAATTGCCGCAATCTCCGCCGCCACGGCCAGTTGCAGAAAGCCCGAGCCTGCTTTTTCTCGCTCGTAGAATCCAGCGATCCTTTGCTGCGTGCAGAAGGATATTGGGGACTTGGACAGTACCAGCAGGCAAATGCCGAATTCCGCCTTGCGTATCAGCAGCAGCCGCGATCGGCAGTGGTGCGCGAACAGTGGGGCGCCCTGTATTTGGATCACTATCAGCCCGGCGACGCCGCCAAGCTTTTTGAGGAGGCTTTGGAGATCGACCCAAACTATGCGCCCGCCTATCTCGACCTGGCGCGCGTGGCCGCGCAGGATTTCGATGAAAAGGCCATTACGCTCGCTCGCGAAGCTTTGAAGCGCGATCCAAAACTCGCAGCCGCACATGAGTTTTTAGCCTATGTCGCACTCGAAGATGGAGATCCCAAGCTGGCCGCCGAGGAAGCTCAGAAGGCCCTTGCGATTTCCAGCGAATCGCTGGATGCCTTGGCCGTGCTGGCCTCCATCGACTGGCTCAATGGCAAGCCGGATTCGGAGTGGATGCACCGCATCCTGCAAATCAACCCGGTTTATGGAGAAGCCTATGCTACCGGCGCGCACTTCTTTGTGATTAACCGGCGCTATGAAGAAGCGGTGCAGTTCTATCGCAAAGCCCTGGCGCTCAACCCCGAGCTCTGGGCGGCGCGCTCTCAGTTGGGAATCAATTTACTGCGTCTAGGCGATCAGGAAGAGGCCAGACGGCAGCTTGTCGAATGCTATAACGCACACTATCAGGACCCACAGACCGTAAATGCTCTGCGGCTGCTCGACACGGTTCAGGATTATGTTACGTTCCGAACTCCGGCAGCCGACTTGGTCTTGCATAAGAAGGAAGCCGCACTGCTTCGACCCTATATCGAGCCGGAGCTCGAGCGCGCCATCGCCACCTATCAGCGCAAATACAAAATGGTTCTGCCCGGGCGCGTGCGACTCGAGGTCTATCCCAATCACGAAGACTTCATTGTGCGCACCCTCGGTCTGCCAGGCCAGGGTGGATTGCTCGGTGTCACCTTTGGCTTAGTTGTCGCTATGGACAGCCCTTCAGCGCGTCCTCCGGGAGAATTCAACTGGGCGAGCACTCTGTGGCATGAGCTGAGTCACGTGTATGTGCTCACTGCCACGCATAACTTAGTGCCGCGCTGGTTTACCGAAGGTTTATCCGTGCACGAAGAGGGCGTGCGATCACCAGATTGGGGGGATCGTATGACCCCGGACATTGTCGCTGCGCTGCGTGACAATAAACTCTTGCCGGTGGAAGAGCTCGATCGGGGCTTCATACGTCCCACCTATCCGGCTCAGGTTTCCGTTTCGTATTTTGAAGCCGGACAGATCTTGGACTACATTGCCCAAAAGTGGGGCGATAACGCAATCCTCGGCATGATCCATTCCTATGGCGCGCAAAAAAGCACTGCTGAAGCGATTGAGGAAAATCTGCACGAGCCGGTAGACGCCTTCAATAAGCAATTTCTCGAATGGCTGAATGCTCGAACAGCAAATACTGTGAGGCATTTCGCGGAATGGAAGCAGGGTCTGAAAACCGCCTATGCCGATTTCGAGAGCGGCAAAACAGATCAGGCTTTGCTTGAAGCAAAGTCGATCCAGAATCTCTATCCAGATTATGTGGGCGCAGCGAATGTGTACGAGCTGCTTGCCGGAGCCTGTAAGGCGAAAAAGGATCTTTCGGGAGAAATTGCCGCACTCGAACGTTATCGCGATCAAGGCGGGATGAGTGTTGCTTCTCTGCTTAATCTGGCGCGGCTAGAGCAGGATGCTCATCAAACCCAGCAATCTGAGACCACCCTCCGCAAACTGAATTACATTTATCCGGAAAACCAGGAAATTCACGAGCGGTTGGGTGAACTGTTTCTACGGGAAGGGAAGGCTGAAGCAGCAGTGCGCGAATATCGCGCCGTTCTGGCATTAACACCCGCCGATACCGCGCAAGCACACTATAATCTGGCGCGCGCGCTGTTCGCTGCCCATAACGATATCGAAGCAAGAAACGAAGTCATCAATGCACTGGAAGCTGCCCCCGAATTTAAACCTGCGCAGCAACTTCTCTTAGAGTTGAGTCACTGATATGTCTATGACCACCGTAACACCTCCCGCGACAGCAGAATTGAAAGCACGCATCCGGCGTTTTCAGGATGTGCAAGCCGCGATCAAGCGTGAAGTACAAAAGGTTATCGTCGGCCAGGATGAAGTCATCGAAAATCTGCTGATCTCACTGTTTACGGGCGGACACTGCCTGCTCACAGGCCTTCCGGGCACAGCTAAGACCCTGCTGGTCAGGACGCTTTCGCGCACCCTAGGCTTGAAATTTAACCGCATCCAGTTCACCCCCGATCTGATGCCCTCTGACATTACGGGAACCGACATTATTGAAGAGAATCCCGCCACTGGACATCGCACCTGGACCTTTGTGCCGGGGCCGATCTTCGCCAACGTCCTGCTTGCCGATGAGATCAATCGCACGCCGCCGAAGACGCAATCGGCTCTGCTCGAAGCGATGCAGGAGCTTTCCTGTACGGTGCGCGGCCGTCAGTACCGGATCGAGCCGCCGTTCTTTGTTTTGGCCACGCAAAACCCCATCGAGCTTGAAGGCACGTATCCATTGCCCGAAGCTCAGCTCGACCGGTTTCTTTTCAACACCGTGCTCGACTATCTCACGGCAGAAGACGAACTGAAAGTCATCGATCGTACGACCACCACGGTAGTGCCTGAAACAGCAACCGTGACGAGCGGCGAAGAAATTCTGGACTTCCAGCAGTTGGTCCGCATGACGCCAGTAGCCGAATCCGTCGCCCTGCACGCCGTGGAGCTGGTGCGCGCGACGCGTCCGC
>Ga0209061_1002200_pt1 | contig 26028 bp, 25 predicted proteins | sample Coa_R1_10_FD_187157 | JGI IMG/M metagenome (GOLD analysis project Ga0209061, IMG submission 187157) | Surface soil microbial communities from Centralia Pennsylvania, which are recovering from an underground coalmine fire - Coalmine... | ecosystem: Environmental > Terrestrial > Soil >... | reverse complement strand
CCGGGCGCGACGGTGCGGGTCGAGGTGGTCCTCCCGGCCGGGTGAGCAGGACCGGGAAGAGACAGGACCGGGAAGAGACAGGACCGGGAAGAGAACGGCGGTCACGGTGAGACAGCCGCTTGCGTTCGGGATGGCTGATTTGTCCTAGCGGCACAACCGGGCAGCGCCGGAATCGGCGCACGCGCCCTTCACCCGCCGGGCGGCCGCACGTTACGCTCGGGCCGTCCCGGGAAGAGGTGGGCGAGATGTCGGTGCGGTTTCCTGACGAGCCGGGTTTCACCGGGCGGTTCGCGCCGGTGCGGCTGGAAGGCGAGATACGCGGCCTTGAGGTGACGCAGGGCGAGGTGCCCCAATCGCTGCGCGGCACGTTCTACCGGGTCGGCGCCGATCCGGCGTGGCCGCCGTTCGTCGAGCGGGACTTCTACTTCAACGCCGACGGCATGGTCGCGATGTTCCGGTTCGAGAACGGGTACGTCGACTTCCGGTCGCGGTACGTGCGGACGCCGCGGTTCCTTGCCGAACGACAGGCGCGGCGCTCGCTGTTCGGGGCCTACCGGAACCCGTATACCGACGACCCGTCGGTCGCGGGGCTGTCCCGCGGGCTCGCCAACACCAACGTGTACTGGCACGCCGGGCGGCTGCTCGCCTCCAAGGAGGACAGCCCGCCGATCCAGATCGACCCGGACACCCTCGACACCGTCGGGGAATGGACATGGGACGGCGACCTCGCGTCGCGGACCGCGACCGCGCACCCCAAGATCGACCCGCGGGACGGGTCGCTGGTGTTCTTCGGGTACGCGGCCAAGGGCGAGACCACGCCGGACATCGCCTACTACGAGGCGGACGCGTCGGGCCGGATCGTGCACGAGGCCTGGTTCGAGGCCCCCTACCCGAGCATGGTCCACGACTGGGCGGTGACCGAGCACTTCGTGGTCTTCCCGATCATCCCGCTCACGTCCGACCTGGAGCGGCTGAAGGCGGGCGGCCCCTATTACGTGTGGGACGGGTCCCGGGACGTGTTCCTCGGCGTGGTGCCGCGCCGGGGGTCTTCGGTCCGGTGGTTCCGCGGCACCAACCGGTTCGCCTCGCACATCATGAACGCCTTCGACGACGGGCGGTTCATCCACATCGACACGCCGGTCGGGAAGAAGTCGGCGTTCCCCTGGTTCCCCGACATCACCGGGGCGCCGTTCGACCCGGAGCAGGCCAGCGCGTACCTGTCGCGCTGGACGATCGACACGATGAGCGGCTCCGACGGGTTCACGGAGCGGCGGATCACCGACTGCGCCGGGGAGTTCCCCCGCACCGACGACCGGTGGGCCACCCGCGAGTACCGGTTCGGCGTCATGAACCTGACCTCGGTGCCGGGGGAACAGCCCTCCGACGGGCTGCCCGGGTTCCGCTGGCTGGCGTCCATCGACCCGGAGACCGGGGCGCTGAAGCGGCGGTTCGCCGGTCACGACAGCACCGTGCAGGAGGCGATCTTCGTGCCGCCCGCGCCCGGGGCCCGGCACGGCGAGGGGTACGTGATGCAGCTAGTGGACCGGCACGCGACGGGCACGACCGACCTGCTGATCCTGGACGCGCGGCACATCGACGCGCCGCCGGTCGCCACGCTGAAGATCCCGGTCAGGATGCCGGGCGGCCTGCACGGCAACTGGGTGAGCGGGGAGCAGCTAGCGGAACGGGCCGGCTGACCAGGAAGACGAGGCTGGCCAGGAGGGACGAGGAGGCCTGGAATGACGGAAGACAGGGTGGCCGAGCTTGAGCACCGGCTCGGCATGGTCGAGGACGTCCTCGCCATCCGCAACTTGCAGCACGCCTACGGCTACTACCTGGACAAATGCCTGTACGACGAGGTGGTCGACCTGTTCGACCCCGACGGTGAGGTCGTCTTCATCGGCGGCGTCTACAAGAAGCGGGCCGGGATCGCGCGGCTGTACACCGGCAGGTTCCGCAGCCGGTTCACCAGCGGCCACAACGGGCCGGAGTACGGGCGGCTGCTCGACCACCCGATGTTGCAGGACATCGTGCACGTGGACCCGGACCGGCGCACCGCGTACGCCCGGTACCGGACGCTGATGCAGGCGGGCACGCACGAGTCCGTCGCGTCGGAGCAGGCGCCGCTGCGCCAGTGGTGGGAGGGCGGCCTGTACGAGAACGTCTACGCCCGCGGCGACGACGGGGTGTGGAAGATCAAGAGGCTGTTCTACCGGGCGTTCTGGCACGGGACCTTCGAGGAGGGGTGGGCGCACACGCCGCCGGACTATGTGCCGAACTCGTCGGTGACATACCCACAGGACCCGTACGGCCCCGACGAGCTGCTGGCGGACCCCCCGAGGCTGTGGCCCGACACCACGACGCTCCCGTTCCACTACCGCCACCCGGTGACCGGCAAGGAGGTCATCCCGGCCCCGGGCAGCGGGCAGCCCGGATGACCGGATGAATGGGGCATGCAGCCGTCCTCAGGCGCTCTGCCGCGCGGCCTCCGGCTGCGCCTCGCCGAGATGGTTGATCACGTCCACCACGCCGTCAATGTCCCAGAGCAGCCGGATCGCGACCGGTACCAGGCTGGTGCGGTGATCCTCCGCGGGCTTCAGCGTCCCGCTCAGGACCACCACCCCGTTCCGCACCGTCACGGTGGCGTCACCAGGCTCGGCGAGCAGGATGTCATCGAGGACCGCCCGCGCGTCCTCGGCGATCTCGCTGTCCGGCCGGAGGAACACGCTCAGCAGGTCGCGGCGGCTTACGATGCCGATCAGCTTCCCGTCGGGATCGACGACAGGCAGCCGCCGGACGTGATTGGCGTTCATCACGCGGGCCGCGGCCGGGATCGTCGCGTCCGGGTGGATCGTGATGGCCGGGCTCGTCATCAGGTCGCCGGCGACCAGGGCGGCGGCCGGGTGGCGCCTGGCGCGTACCCACAGCCGCCGGCCCGAGGCGCTCGCGGCCCTGGCCGCCCGCGCCGGCTTGTCCTCCGCGGCGAGCAGGTCAGCCTCGGTCACCACGCCGGCCACGTGCCGGCCCATCGTCAGCACCGGCACGCCGCTGATCCGGTGGTCGGTCAGCAGCCGGGCGATCTCCTTATACGGGGTGATCCGGTCGACGCTCACCACGGTCGTGGTCATCACATCCCTGACCCGGCGGGCCCAGCGGCGGTGCGGCGTCCGCGCCCCGTCGGGGCGCGGCTGGCGCGCCTCCCCGGGCTCCCGGCCGCCGCGCTCCCGCGGAGCCGGCTGTGCGGCGGCGGGCGCGGCCGGCCCGGGCTTTCCCGCGTGTTCCCTCAGGTGCTCCTCCACGGTGTCCAGCGCCCTGGCCACGTCGGCCCGGGTCGCCCTGCCGTGCAGCGATTCGTAGTACGCGGCGCCCAGGTGACGGAGCATCGCGTCAAGGTGGATATCCGTTCGCGGCATGCCCGCTCACCTCCTCAGAGTGTTCACACGACTTCGGCTGGATCGGTATCGAGGATCTCGATGCCAGCCCGGGGCGGCGCGTCGAGGTCTTCCACCTGAGCGCCGGCGCGGAGCAGCGCCACCTGCGAGGCGCGGTAGTGGTGGCCGCACAGCCACAGGTCGACCGGGTGCGGCCGGCCCGGCGTGGGCGGCATGATGACCTTGACGACGGGCCTGCCAGGGCAGCAGCAGGCCCGCGACGGGATCTCGGGGTCCGTCGCCGGACGCCATTCCCGCACCGGTTTGCTGAATGCTGGGTGCCTGCCAAACATGTACCTAGCCTCCCGCCGTCTCATGCTCCCGGTCAGGGCCATAAGTCCCGTTCACGCCGGGATGATCACCGGGTGGAGATCCGGCGGCCGGTGATCTGGTCGGGGACGAGCCGCACGTAGATGTCGCCGCGGCCGCCCGGCCAGGGGAGGACCGCGGCCTCCTCCCGGACATGCCGCAGTTCGCCCGGCTGTAGCACGCGGTGCGCCTGGCCGAGGAGAAGGACGCTCCAGCCCTGGCGGAGTACCTCGTCCACGTGGTCGACCTCGAAGGCGGCCCGCTCGTCGCCGTGCGCCTCGATCAGCGTCCCGGGACTGGTCCTGACCACGATCGACGTGCCGACGACCGTGAAGTTGACCGGCAGCACCACGGGCCCGGAAACCGTGCTGAACGCTATCCGGCCGATCCCGCCCGGCGCGATCAGCCGGCGGCACTCGGCGGGGGTCAGCTTCTGGACCACCGCCGGATCCGGCCGGGGCCCGCGCCCGGGCGGCGCCTCGGCGCCGGCGCCGAGCAGCGCGGCCGGCGTCGTCCACAGCGCCGCGGCGAGCCGGCGCAGCACCGCGGGCTCCGGTGAGGCCGGATAGCGCTCCAGGTACTCCAGGTACCGCCGGCTGATCCGCGCCCGGGCCGCCACCTGCGTCGTGGACAGGCGCAGTTCGGTGCGCCGCCGCGCGAGACGCTTGCTCAAGTCGCCTGGATCCGGCGGGGACGGCCACCCTGGTTCGGCTGTCCGCTCTGGCTCTGGCCGTGCGACGACGCTCATGACCGACTCCACTCCACTCCTTGCCTGGCCCCTCGATTTGCCTGGCCCCTCGATGCCCTGTTCCTCAGGTTGCGTTCCTCAGGTTGCGCCGCGCGGAGCGGCTGCGGTCAGGGCCGAAAGGCCCGACCGTGCCGGGGCGGGGAGCTGCGACAGGAAGCCGAAGACGGCGGTAGCACCACCGTCCGTTCGGGATAATTGGCAGGGTGCGCTTCTACGCGGACCTGCACATTCACTCGCGGTACTCACGGGCATGCAGCCGGGACTGCGATCTGGAGCATCTGGCCTGGTGGGCCGGGCGCAAGGGGATAACGGTCGCCGGGACCGGCGACTTCACGCACCCGGCCTGGGCCGCCGAGCTGCGCCGGGACCTCGTCCCGGCCGAGCCGGGCATGTTCCGGCTGCGCCCGGACCTGGAGCGGGACGTGCTGGGCAGGCTGCCGGCGGCGTGCCGGACGCCGGTCCGGTTCGTGCTGTCATCGGAGATCTCCACCATCTACAAGCGCGACGGACGGACCCGGAAGGTACACCACCTGCTGTACGCGCCGTCGTTTCCGGCGGCCGACGAGATAACCCGCCGCCTCGCCCGGGTGGGGAACCTCGCCGCGGACGGGCGGCCGATCCTCGGGCTGGACTCCAGGGACCTCCTGGAGATCACGCTGGGCGGCGGCGACGGCTGCTACCTGGTGCCCGCGCACGCCTGGACGCCCTGGTTCGCGGTGCTCGGCTCGCAGTCCGGGTTCGACCGCGTCGAGGACTGCTACGCGGACCTGGCATCCCACATCTTCGCCATCGAGACCGGGCTCTCCTCCGACCCGGGGATGAACTGGCGGGTGTCCAGCCTGGACCGCTACCGGCTGGTCAGCAACTCCGACGCGCACTCGCCGCCGATGCTCGGCCGCGAGGCGACGGTCTTCGACGCGGACCTGGACTATTTCGCGATCGAGCGCGCGCTGCGCACCGGCGAGGGCTTCGGCGGGACGGTCGAGTTCTTCCCCGAGGAAGGCAAGTACCACCTCGACGGGCACCGCGCCTGCGGGGTCCGGACATCGCCGGAGGAGACCCGCGCGGCCGGCGGAAAGTGCCCGGTGTGCGGGAAGACGCCGACGATCGGCGTCCAGCACCGGGTGGAAGCGCTCGCGGACCGGCCCGCCGGTTACCGGGTTCCCGGCGCGGCGGGATACCGCTCGTTCGTGCCGCTGCCGGAGATCCTGGGCGAGATCGCCGGGGTGGGCGCGAAGTCGAAGTCGGTAACGGCCCAGGTCACCGCCTTGATCGAACGATTCGGGCCGGAGCTGTCCATCCTCGGCGACGTGCCGATCGACGACCTGGCCGCGAAGGCCCCGCCGGTCGTGGCCGAGGCGGTCGCCCGGCTGCGCCGCGGCGAGGTGCGGCGCGAGGCCGGCTACGACGGGGTGTACGGCACGATCCGGCTGTTCGACGCGGGGGAGCTGGCCGGGGCGGCGCTGTTCGACCTGGCGCCGCCGCGGAAGGCGCGCCGTGCCGCGCCCGCCGCGGGGATGCCCCCGGCGCCGTCGCCGTCGGCGCCGGGGACGCCCCCGGCTCCCCCGCCGCCTGCGTCCGCCGCTCTCGATCCCGAGCAGCGGGCGATCGTGACGCACGAGGGCGGCCCGCTGATCGTCGTGGCCGGGCCCGGCGCCGGGAAGACCAGGGTGCTCACCCACGCGATCGCGCACCGCATCGGCCGCGGCCTGCCGCCCGAGCGCTGCCTCGCCGTGACGTTCACCCGCCGCGCGCGGGACGAGCTGCGGGACCGCCTCGCCGCCCAGGCCGGCGACGCCGCCGGCCGGATCACGGTGGCCACCTTCCACGGCCTTGGCCTGCTGATCCTCCGCGAGCAGTGCAAGCGCCTCGGCCTCGACGCCGGGCTGAAGGTCGCCGACGAGCCGACCCGCCTGGCGGTCCTCCGGCGGCTGTCCGCCCGCGACAAGCCCGCCGCGCTGGCAGCCCGCATTTCGGCCGCGAAACGGGCGGTGGCGTCTCCCGGCGGTCCCGGTGCTCCCGGCGGTCCCGGCGGTCCCGGCGCGGCGCCAGGGGCGGCCGGCGCGGGCGCGGCGGGCGCGCCCGGCACCGGGGACCTGCCGGACACGGAGGACGCCGCGCTCGCCGCACGGTACGACGCGGCGCTGCGCGAGCGCGGCCTGGTCGACATGGACGACCTGCTCACGGTCCCGGTCACCATGCTCGGCGGCGACCCGGCGCTGGCGGCCGCGTACCGGGCCAGGTGGACCGACGTGTTCGTGGACGAGTACCAGGACGTGGACGAGTTGCAGTACCGGCTGCTGCGGCTGCTGACCTCGGCTGATTCCCGGGTGTGCGTGATCGGCGACCCCGATCAGGCGATCTACGGGTTCCGCGGCGGCGACGTCGGCTACTTCCTGCGGTTCCGGTCGGACTTTCCCGCGGCCGCCGCCGTGACGCTGTCCCGGGGCTACCGCTCCGCGCCGACGATCATCCGCGCGGCCATGCAGCTGATCCGGCCGGGGACGCTGGTGCCGGGACGGGAACTCGTGCCCGCCCGGACGGACATCCCGGACGGCCCGGTCACGGTGATCGCCGCCGCCGACGAGCGCGACGAGGCGGAGACTGTCGCCGCGGAGATCGAGAAGATGCTGGGCGGCGCGTCGTTCCACGCGCTTGACAGCCGCGCGGTGGACGGGCGCGACAGGTCCGGGCATCAGCTGTCCTTCGCCGACTTCGCCGTGCTCTACCGCACCGCGGCGCAGGCGGCAGCGGTCGGCGAGGCGCTGGGCAGGCGCGGCTTTCCGTGCCAGCGGCGATCCCATGAGCGGCTCGCCGGCATGCCCGGAGTGCCGGAGATCCTGGCAGCGCTGCGGGCGCCGGCGCTGGACCAGGCTCCGGTCCCGGTCGCCGAACGGCTCAGCGAGGCCGTGCGGGCAGCGCTCGCGCCGCTGGCCGAGGGGGGCACCGGACCCGAAGGCGCCGCCGGGCCCGGCGGACCCGGGGGATGCGGGCGCGCCGAGACGATCGCCGCCATAAGGGCCGCCGCCGACGTGCTCGCCCCCCTCGCCGCCCGCTGCGGAGGCGACTTCGACCGGTTCCTCGACGAGCTTGCGCTCGGCGCCGAGGTCGACACCTGGGATCCCCGCGCCGACCGGATCAGCCTGCTCACGCTGCATGCGGCCAAGGGCCTTGAGTTCCCGGTCGTGTTCATCGTGGGCTGCGATGACGGGCTGCTGCCGCTGCGGCCATGGCACGGCGCCGCCGTGGACTACGCCGAAGAGCGCCGCCTGCTCTTCGTCGGCATGACCCGGGCCACCACCCGCCTGCTGCTGCTGACCGCGGCGGAGCGGTCTGTCCGCGGCACGGTGACGGCGTGCGCGCCGTCCCCGTTCCTCGCCTCGGTCGACCCGGCGCTGCTTGACCGCCGTGGCCCCGGTCCGGCGCAAGGGCGCGCCGGGCGCCGGGACAAGGGCCGGGCACAGCAGGCCAGGCTTTTCTTACCGGCGTTACCGGCCCTTCCGGCCCCTCCGGGCTTACCGGCCTTGCCGGGATCGGTCCCACCGGGATGCCGACAGGCCGGTCGTCGCCCCGCGGGCCTCGCTGAGGGCGGCGGTCATCATGTCCGCCGCCTGGCCGGCGGCCGTCAGCGCCTCGATGACCTCGGTCACCAGGTCGTCCGGGTTCGCCCCGGACTCGTGTGAGAGCTGCCCGTCTTCCTGCTGGATGACCAGGAACCGGGCTAGCTGCTCGCACAGCTGCGGCAGGCCCTGGCCGACCAGTTCGAGGCTGGTGACGATGTCGCGGACGTCGCCGGGGCTGGTGAGCTCACCTCCGCCGTGCGTCAGGTCGTTCAGCACGCGGATCGCCCGCGCCGCCTGGCTAGCGAGCTCGCATGGCGTCATCGTGCTGGCTAGCTCGGTCACCGGCCGGCCTCGATGTCACGCGTGCAGGGGCGCGCTACCTGCTCAGGCATCCGTCTCCTTCGGGGGATTCGCAACGGGGTCCCAGGGCTACCGATGATGTGCCCGCGTGGACGCTCTTTTATACGATAAGGCTCAGACGCTGCCGGATCTTCCGCGACGCGAACGCGCCGGAGCCATTCAGCGGGCCGGTCGCGGGCCGCCATGAGGGCGGCCGCCGTGATAACACTGTGTCTTTCCCTTTCCGCGTTTTCCGCGCCGGCCCTGGGCGGCGCCCGAGCAGGAGGACCACTGATGACCGCCGGATCCCTGATGGCAGCCGAGCTTGCCGAGCAGCCCGATGTCCTCGGCCGCCTTGCCAGCAGGCACGCGGCTGACCGCGACCGGGTGCGGGCCGTGCTGCCGGGCCGCCTGCGGCCCGGCAGGCTGGCCGGCACGGTCCTGCTGGCCCGCGGGTCATCGGACAACGTCGCCGTCTACGGCCGCTACCTCATCGAACTCGCCTCCCGGCGCCCGGCCGGGCTCGCCGCGCCCAGCTTGCACACCAGGTATGAGGCTGATGTGGACTACAGCGGCTACCTCGCGGTGGCGCTCAGCCAGTCAGGGGCGACACCGGAGATCGTCGAGACGGCCGGGCGCATGCGCGAGGCCGGCGCGGTGGTCGTCGGCATCACCAATGAACCGGGCAGCCCGCTGACGCAGGTATGCGACCTGACCCTGCTGACGGACGCCGGCCCGGAACTCGCCGTCCCGGCCACCAAGACCGTGACCGCGCAGATGCTCGCGGTGGCCGCCGTCGCCGCCGCGTACGACCCTTCGCTGGTCGCCGCCGCCGACCTCGCCACGCTCCCGGACGCGGTCGCCTGGCTGCTGGCCGATGCCGGCTCCGCCGAGACGTTGGCGGCGCGATGGTCGCAGCCGCGGCGGCTGGTCGCCACCGGGCGCGGGCTCGCCTACGCCGCCGCGCTGGAGACCGCGCTGAAGATCAAGGAGACCGCGCGGGTGCACGCCGAGGGGCTGTCGTCCGCCGACCTGCTGCACGGCCCGATCGCCGCGCTGGATTCCCGGCTGCCGGTGCTCATCGTCTCGGGCGGGGAACGGTTCGCGGCTGACGAGGCAGCGCTCGCCGCCAGGCTCAGGGCAGAACATGTCCCGTACGCGGTCTGCGGGCAGGCCGGGGACGCGGACCTGCCGCTGCCCGCGGGGGTCTCCGAAGTGACCGCGCCGATCCTGGCCACGATCCGCGGCCAGCAGCTGGCCCTGGCCGCGTCCCTGCTGCGCGGCCTGGACCCGGACTCCCCGGCCGGCCTGTCCAAGGTGACCGCCACCCACTAGGGCCGGCCCTGTGCCGCGAGCCCGTGTGCCGGACGATGCGGCCCGTCGATGCCGCGGGCCGTGTCACGGCCCATATCCCATATGGTGCGGGCCGCGTACCACGGGCAGGCACCGCTCGTCGCGTGCCCCGGCGCGGGCGGGAAGCCGGCGGGCATGGTCGTCCGCGCAGCCAGCCACGTACGCGGGTTCTAGCGGGGAAGGACATTTGAGCGGACGACGATGCCGCGCCCGATGCGCGTCTCTACCAGATCCTCAGCACGGAGAAGCTCGATCGCGTGCTTAACACTCCCGATGCTGACGCCAAGTTCCTGTGACAGCGTGCGAGCAGACGGCATCACGCGTCCGGCCCGGTAGGTCCCGTCCGCGATGCGCTCACGAAGGATCGCGGCGACCTGCTCATACACGTAGTCGCCGCTGTCATGGTCCACTGCCATCCCGGAACGGTATCTACCCGAGATGACCTGGGATTATCGAGGGCTAGCTATAGTAAGATGCCATGGGACCATGGCCGACTGAGCTAGCGGACTTGACCGACGATCAGGTGATCGAGTGCGCCCGGCACGTCTACCGGCAGCTTCAGACCGTGCCCAGGTGGCACGCCGGCAACGACGCGCTCATCCGCGAGTGGGGCGCGGTCTGCCGCGAGATGGCACGGCGCGGGATCACGGACACGGTGACCGAAGGCGGCGCGACCGGCGCGACGGCTCATCCAGCCCTGACGGCCCCGGACACGGGAGCGCCCGGCATCCCGCAGGAAACCGGGCGCGCCCGTGCGCGGGCTGCTGCTGACCGGTCGCTGGCGGCGGCCCTGATCATCTCGGCGGCGGCCAGCCGCACCTGTTCCCGGCGGGCCCGCTCCGCGGCGGTCAGCCCGCCGCCACCGGGATACCTCACGTCTCCGGCATAGCGCACCGCACGCCGGGCGGCCAGACCCGGTAACACCCGCCATTGAAGATCGTCAGGGGTCGAATTCGTCAGGGGTCGAATACAACGCGCGCATCCTCGGCACGATCGCCAGGCACATAGCCCCGGCCATCGGGTGGACCCCGGCGGGCGCGGGCGCGGCGGCCTGATCGGGTTCCCCTTCCGCGAACTCATTGACAGCGCGATGGCAGGCTGCCAAAATCGGGGCAATCTGGAAGCGCTTTCGATTGTTTTCGATTTAGCGTCGGGACCATCGATACGGCTATTTCGAGTGGCCGCCGGGCGCGGAGAGGAATTCATGTCTGCACGTACGGAAAGCGGCCTGGTTCCCCCTGCCCTCGCAGCCGTGCCCGTGCCGCCGCCCGTCGGATCGGTCTTCGCGCTGGGCTGGCTGATGGCGGAACTGTTCGACAGCCGCCGGCGGGAAAGCCCCGCCGCCCGCCAGCCTCCGTTCACCAAGGCGGTCCAGCTTCCCCTCGTCGGTGACCTCGATGATGCCGAATTGCTGAACTTCCTGCTCGCCGGCCTGCATGACTTGCTGGCCGCGTACCCGGACGTTTCGGACGCGCGCGTCCGCGCGGAGGCCGCCAGGAAGCAGCCCGCAAGCGCGGAGCCGTTCGACCAGGCAGGCTTCGACCGGGAGGTCCGCGAGCTGCACCTGGCGATCCTGAACCGGCTCGCCGACGACCAGCAACAGCTCAACGCCTACCAGCTTGGCATCGCGCTCAGCGACATGTGCTGGCTGCCCGCGGCGGACGGCCCGGACTCCTTGATCGGGATGTTCAAGCGCGGTCAGGCGGCCGCCATGCAGACGTGGCTCAACGGCGCCGGCTCGGCCATCCCGCCGTCGACGGCGGCGATCGTCGGCCAGTCGCTGTCGCACTGGGCGGACTGGGTCGATGTCAACGCCGCGCAGATCAGGGCCGCGGGCGCCGCGAACGCGGACAGGGTGATCAGCGCCCTCCGCGTCCAGGGCGCGGTCTGGCATTCGGTGCTCACGGCCGATCCCGACGTAAGCCTCGACCCCGGCATGGGCGCGTGGGTGCAGGCCGGATCCGCCATCGCGCGGGCGGCGCGGCTGCTCAGCGCCTCGATCATCCGCCGGTTCTGGCCGGCGGTCCTCGTCGCGGCGGCTACCCTCGCCGGACTGCTCTACCTGGTGATCGCCAACCTCAGCGGCGCGGGCCAGGTGTGGGCGAGCCTGGTGACGGTGGCCGCCGTCGTCGGCTGCGGCGGGGCCGGGCTGGGCTCGGGTGTCTCCCGTTCCTTCAGCGGCGTGGGCTACGAAATCTGGAACGCGGCCAAGCTCGAGGCCCAGGCCTGGAACATCACCTGGCTCCCGTCCATGCCGCAGGGCGCCATGCGGCGTGTCAGGCTGGAGAACCGCGGCGTCGCCGTGCCGCGGATCAGGAGGAACGTGGACGCTGCCTAGCGCCGGCGTCCCGCCGGGCGGCTATCGTCCGCTGCCCGGCGCCTGCTCCCACACCGATAGCTGGACGGTCCACATCGCGGACGTCAGCACCTCGAACCGTTGCAGCCGCTGCCGCAGCGCGGCGAGGTTGCCGCTCTGCGCCGCCTCGCGGGCCGAAGCGACCGCGTCCTCCGCGGCGTGCTCGAGCCTGGCCTGCCTGGCGGTGAGCAGGGACACGCTGGCCGACCGGGAGTTCTTGTCGGCCAGGGCGGCGAGGGCGGCGCGCGCGGCGGCCCTGGCCTCGGCGAGGATCGCGCTCGTCGCCCGCGCGATCTGTTCGGCGGCGTCGGGCGGGAGCTGCTCGCCGGCGACGTCGCCGGCGAGCATGTGCAGCATCGCCATGTGCGGCATGCAACGGGCCTGGTGGTCACGCAATTCGCCGGTACCGATCATGACGCCCCCTGGTTCTCAGGATTTTAATCCCAGCGCGCTGACGGCCCTCTTTCCAGGGACCTAAGTCCGGCCCGTGCCCGCCGGGCCAAGCCGGGGACGTGGCGCTCGCTGGGCCGGGCCGGGGGCGTGGCGCTAGCATCGCTGTCATGCCGGACACCGAGGACACCAACGCTGCCGTCTGGAAGACGGACGTCGGCGTGAACTTCTGGAAGTCGACCGAGGGCGACAGGGAGCGCCGCCGGGCGGCCCACCGCGTCCTGATGGCCGAGCTGCTGCCGTTCCGCACGGACGAGCCCTTCACGTTCGTCGACCTCGGTGCGGGCACGGGCGCGGCCGCCCGGACCGTCCTCGACTACTTCCCCGCGGCGCACGCGATCCTGGCCGACTTCTCGCCCCAGATGATGGCCCAGGGGCTGCTGGAGCTGGCCCCGTACGAGGGCCGGTACAGCTACGTCGAGTTCGACCTGACGCGGGCGGGCGGCTGGCCCGCGCAGATACCGGTCCCGGTCGACGCGGTGATCAGCTCGCTGGCCGTCCACCACCTCAAGGACGAGCGCAAGCAGACGCTGTTCAGCGAGATCCTCGCCCACCTGGCGCCGGGCGGGTGGTACCTCAACTACGACCCGGTCAAGCCGCCGGACCCGGTGGTGGAGGAGGCCTGGCTGCGCGCCGGCGACCGGCGCGACCCCTCCGCCGCCGCCAAGCGAGACCACCGGACCCACGAGGAGCAGTTCCGCTACGAGAACCACGTCCGGTACATGAGCCCGCTCGAGCCCCAGGTCGCCTTCCTCCGCGCGGCCGGCTTCGAGGGCGTGGACGTGTACTGGAAGGAACTCGACTACGTCATCTACGGGGGCAGGCGGCCTGCCGGCTGACCGCGGCGGCGATCGCCTCCACGCCCGCGATGAACACGCTGACCCCGAGCTCGTAGTGAAAATCCGGGTCGTCGCACGAGGTCATCGGGACGGCGCATTCCACTAGCCGCGGATACCGGGCGACCGGCAGCGTCGCGAACACGACCTGCTTCTTGCGCTGTATCTCCGCGCGCTCCTCGGGGGACAGCGACTCGATTCCCGGCTCGCTCATGACGAGCATGATGCCGGTCCACAGCGCGGAGCGCGCTATCTCGCTGGCGTAGACGGGATCGAACCCGGCGCCGCGCAGGACCTCCAGCGTCACCTCCGTCGCGCGCAGCGCGGATTCATTTTGCCTCTTTTCCGGCTGAAGCAGCAGCTGCGCGGCCGCCGGGTGCGCGCGCAGCACTCGCAGCAGGGACTCCAGCAGGCCGCGCAGCCGCGCCGGCCAGGGGGCGGTGACGTCGACATCGGTGTCGATCTCGGACCAGATCCGCTCGGCGAGCCCGTCAAGCAGCTCGTCCTTGCTGCGGAAGTGCCAGTACAGCGCCATCGGGGTGACGCCGAGCTCGGCGGCGAGCTTGCGGATCGTCAGCGCTTCCAGGCCGACGGCGTCGGCGAGCCGCAGTGCCCGGCCGACCACCGCGTCCCTGGTCAGCCGGGCGCGTTCGCCCTCGCTGCGGTCCGCCGGGCCGGAACGCGCCTGCCGTGGAGAAGTCACTTGACAACTATACGGCGTACAAGTCATCATCGGCAATGACTGACTGTACGACGTATAAGAACGGCATACAGGTACGTAGTACAAGTTCTAGGGGAAGGACCGCAGCCGTGACGGCAAGGGCACGATGGTGGGCGCTGACCGCGGTCAGCCTGGCCACGCTGATGAGCTACCTAGATAACAACGTGACGAACGTCGCGCTCCCGACCATCGAGCGCAGCCTGCACCTGTCGGTCAGCGGGCTGGAGTGGATCGTCAGCAGCTATCTGCTGGTGTTCGCGGGGCTGCTGCTCGTCGGCGGCCGGGTCGCCGACGTGTACGGCAGGCGCCGGGTGTTCCTCGCCGGCCTTGCGGCCTTCACGCTCTCATCGCTCGCCGCCGGGCTGGCCGGAAGCGGCGGCGAGCTGATCGCGGCCAGGGCCGTGCAGGGACTCGGCGCGGCCCTGCTGACGCCCGCGACCCTCGCGATCATCGCGCATGCCTTCACCGACGTCAAAGAGCGCACGGCGGCGATCGGCATCTGGAGCGCCGTCGGCGCGCTCGGCCTCGCGCTCGGCCCGGTGACCGGCGGCGTCATCAGCCAGCACCTGCACTGGGGCTGGATCTTCCTGATCAACGTGCCGCTCGGCGTCATCACGTTCGTGATCGCGGTGCCGTTCGTCGCGGAGTCGCGCGGTGAGCCGCGGACGCGGCGGCTGGACCTGCCCGGGCTCGTCACCTCCGCGCTGGCCCTGTTCTCGCTGACCTACGCCCTGATCGAAGGGCACGACCGCGGCTGGACATCCGCGCCGATCGTGGCGGCGTTCGGGGTGGCCGCCCTGGCCGCGGCGGTCTTCGTGGCGGCCGAGGCCCGCGCCGCCGAGCCCATGGTGCCGCTGCCGGTCTTCAGGAGCGCCGCGTACAGCGGCGGGACGGCGACGATGATGATCTGGGGGTTCGGGATCCTGGGGATCTACTTCTTCACGTCGCTGTACCTGCAGGGAATCCTGGGGTTCTCGCCGACCAAGGCAGGGCTCGCGTTCGTGCCGATGGCGTTGTTCCTGGCAGTCGCCGCCATGATCGCGCCGCGGGTGGCGGCCGTGCTCGGTTCGCATCGCACGGTCTCGCTCGGGATGGCGGCGATGGCCGGCGGCCTTGTGCTGTTCGCCCGCATCGGCGGCGGCGCGGGGTTCGGCTCGCTGATGCCGGGGTTTGCCCTGTTCGGGGTCGGCGCCGGGCTGATGAACGTGCCGCTGACCAACTCGGTGCTCGAGGCTTCGCCCCGGGGTCAGGTGGGAATCGCGTCGGCCCTGCTCAACGCCTCCCGTGAGGTGGCCGGGCTGCTCGGGGTCACGGTGATCGGCGCGGTGCTGCGGTCGCGGCAGGCGGCCGCGCTGCGCGGCGGCGCGGCGGCGCCCCAGGCGTTCCTCGACGGCTACCACGCCGGCCTGTGGCTGACGATCGCCTTGCTGGCCGCCGGCGTCGTGCTCAGCTACGTCACGCTGCGCCCGCGCCCGCAGGCGCGGCCCGGGACGGCCGAGGCGTCCGAGGCGTCCGGGACGGCCATGGCGGACGAGGACCGTGCCGGGATCCCGGTGGCGGAAGCGGCGAAGGTGGCGGAAGGTGAGACTGGCGCACCTTCGCCGCGGGGGGCCGTCGGCGTTTAATGCCGCGGCCCGGGCAGCATAGGTTCTGCCGGGGTGCGGGGGACGCCCTCGCACCCCGGCACGGGGTACGGAACGGAAGGAGGGGCGGTGGCCCGGGCGGACGGATTCGACGCCGTCGTGGTGGGATCGGGGCCGAACGGCCTGACCGGCGCCATCACGCTGGCCGGGGCCGGGCTCCGGGTCCTGCTCGTTGAGGGAGCCGCGGAGTTCGGGGGCGGGCTGCGCAGCGCGGCACTGACCCTGGACGGGTTCATCCACGACACGTGCGCCACCGTCCTGCCGCTGACCCTGGCCTCGGCGGCGTTCCGGGGCCTCGCGCTTCCCGTCGAGTGGTGCTTCCCGCGGGTCCAGGCGGCGCACCCGCTGGACGGCCAGGACGCGGTGCTGGTGCACAGGGACGTCGCGGAGACCGCCGCGGGCCTCGGCTCGCCCCGGGACGCCCTCGCCTGGCGGCAGAGCGCCGGCGCCGTGGCGCGCGGCGGCCCCGGACTCGTGGACTCGCTGCTTTCGCCGCTGTCCGTGCCCCGGGCGCCGCTGCGGCTGGCCAGGTACGGCGCCCTGGGCCTGCTTCCCGCGACGGTGCTGGCGCGCACCCTCTTCGGCGGCGAGCGGGCCCGCGCGCTGCTGGCGGGGATGGCCGCGCACTCGATGATCGACCTGCGCCGGCCGGTAACCGCAGGGTACGGGCTGCTGCTCGCCGGGCTCGCGCACCAGGTCGGCTGGCCGGTGGTCCGCGGCGGGTCGGGGCGGCTCACCGCCGCGCTCGTCGGCCGGCTGAGGTCACTCGGCGGCGCCGCGGAGCCCGGGCACCCCGTCCGGGACCTGTCGGACGTGCCGCGGGCGCGCGTGATCCTGCTCGACCTGACGCCCCGGCAGGTCCTGGCGGTCTGCGGCGGCCGGCTGCCCGCCGGCTACGCGCGGCGGCTGCGCCGGTTCCGGTACGGGCCGGGCGTGTTCAAGCTCGACTGGGCGCTGTCCGGGCCGGTGCCGTGGAAGGACCCGTCGGTGGCCCTTGCCGGGACCGTGCACCTGGGCGGCACGCTGGCGGAAATCGCGGCCGGCGAGGCCGCGGCCGCTGCCGGGCGGCACCCGGAACGGCCGTACGTGCTCGCCGTCCAGCCGTGCGCGGCCGACCCGTCGCGCGCCCCGGAGGGCAAGCACGTGCTGTGGGCGTACTGCCACGTGCCGAACGGCTCGGCGGCGGACATGACCGCGGCGGTCGAGGACCAGATCGAGCGGTTCGCGCCGGGGTTCAGGGACCTGGTCCTCGCCCGCGTCGCGCACGGCCCGGCGGCCCTGGAGCGGCACAACCCGAACCTGGTCGGCGGGGACATCGGCGGCGGAGCGGCCACCCTGACCCAGTTCGTCAGCCGCCCGGTGCCTTCGGCGCACCCGTGGGCGACGCCGCTGCCCGGGGTGTACCTCTGCTCGGCGAGCACGCCGCCGGGGGCAGGCGTGCACGGGATGGGCGGCTATCACGCCGCGCGGCTGGCGCTGTCACGGCTGGGGGAGACGCCGCCGCTCGTTCGGGATGATAATCAGAATCGGCCGAACGGACGGCGGCGTCTGTGACAAGGAGCCCTCATGCCCTTCGATTTTTCGCTCTCACCACGGGTGGAACAGTGGCGGGAGCGCATCGCGCGGTTCGTGGACGACGTGGTGATCCCGCGCGAGCAGCAGGCGTTCGCGGACGGCGTCGACGACGCGCTGCGCAAGGAATTGCAGCAGCAGGCGAAGGCAGCGGGGGTGTGGGCGCCGCAGGTCCCGGCCGAGCTCGGCGGCGGCGGGTTCTCGTTCGACGAGGCGGCGGTGCTGCTTGAGGAGGCCGGCCGCAGCCTGCTCGGGCCGCTCGCGCTGAACTGCTCGGCGCCGGACGAGGGCAACATCCACATGCTCCACATGATCGCCACGCCGGAGCAGCAGCGCCGGTACCTGCGGCCGCTGGTGGCCGGCGAGATCCGGTCGTGCTTCGCGATGACCGAGCCGCCGCCGGGCGCCGGCTCCGATCCCGCCGCGCTGCGCACCACGGCGGCGAAGGTGGCGGGCGGCTGGACCATCACCGGGGACAAGCACCTGATCACCGGGGCGCGGGGAGCCGCGTTCGCGATCGTCATGGCGGCCAGCGCCGGCGGGGGCGGGGCGACGATGTTCCTGGTCGATGCCGGCAACCCCGGCATGACGATCACCGGGCACGCGCGCACGATCGACGCTCTGTCCATCGGCGGGCACTGCCAGGTCCGGTTCCGGGAGGCATTCGTGCCCGACGACGCGGTGCTCGGCGAGCCGGGCCAGGGCTTCAGGTACGCCCAGGTCCGGCTGGCGCCCGCCAGGCTCACGCACTGCATGCGCTGGCTCGGGGCGGCCCGGCGGGCGCACGAGATCGCGCTGGCCCGGAGCGTGTCGCGGGAGGTGTTCGGCGCACCGCTGGCCGAGCACGGCATGGCACAGCAGATGATCGCCGACAACGAGATCGAGCTGGCGGCCGCGCGCGCCCTGCTGTGGCAGGTGGCCTGGCAGATCGCCCGGGGGGACTCCTCGACCGAGGCGTCGTCGCGGGCGAAGGTGTTCATCAGCGAGGCGGTGAGCCGCGTCGTGGACCGCTCCGTCCAGTTGTGCGGCGGCCTCGGCACCTCAGAAGAGATGGTGGTCGGGCGCATCTACGCCGACGTGCGGGCCTTCCGGATCTATGACGGGGCATCCGAGGTGCACCGGATGTCGATCGCCAGGCGGGCCGCGCGCCGGGCACGCGCCCACGGCAGCCATGGCGAGTGACCTGCCGGGGCTGCCCGCGGCGGCCGCCGGGCGGTGGCTGCGCGAGACGCTGCCGGACCTTATCCAGGACGGCCCGTGGCATGCCGAGGTGATCTCGGGCGGGCTGTCGAACATCACGTACCGGCTCTGGCTGCCCGGCGGCACCGTCATCCTGCGGCGGCCCCCGCTCGGGCGCGTGCTGCCGCGCGCGCACGACATGGCGCGCGAGTACCGCGTGCTCAGCGCGCTCGTGCCGACCCCGGTCCCGGTGCCCGAGCCGCTGGCGCTGTGCACCGATCCCAGCGTCCTGGGCGTCACGTTCTACGTGATGCGCGACGTGCCGGGCACGGTGCTGCGCACCCCGGCGGATACCGAGGCGCTGTCACCCGCCGCGCGGGGCGCGCTGGCGAGCGCCCTGATAGGCACGCTGGCCGACCTGCACGCGGTCTCCCCGGACGCCGTCGGGCTCGGCGACTACGGGCGGCGCAGCGGCTACTGCGTCCGGCAGATCCGCACCTGGGGCGCGCAGTGGGAACGGTCACGGACACGCGACCTGCCGGACATGGAGGTGCTGCTCGCGCGCCTGGCGGAGCTGGCGCCGGAGGACAGCGCGTGCACAATCGTGCACGGCGACTACCGGCTGGACAACACGGTCGTGTCGCTCCCGCCGGACGGCGCGCCGCGGATCGCCGGGGTGCTCGACTGGGAGCTGTCCACGCTTGGCGACCCGCTCGCCGACCTCGCGGTCACCCTCTCCTACTGGCACGACCCGGGCGACGTGGAACGCGGTGACATCCCGGTGGCGGCCGGGCTGACCGACAAGCCGGGCTTCCCCGCCGCGCGGTCGCTCGCCGGGGAGTACGCCGCGCGTACCGGGCGCGCGCTGGACAACCTGCCGTTCTACATGGCCCTGGCGTGGATGAAGCTCGCCGTCATCTGCGAAGGCGTGCACGCGCGCTACCTCGGCGGCCAGACCGTCGGTTCGGGGTACGAGAAGGTCGGCCCGGCGGTGCCGCTGCTGGTCGCCCGCGGCCTCCAGGCGCTCGGTCCGCGCTACGGTCCGCGCTAGCGCGCTGGCCGTGCATGCCCCGGTGCCGCCCTTTCCCGGGTGCCCGGCCTCGCCCTAGCCGCCGTTGCCCTTTCCCTTGCCGTTCCCCTTGCCGTTCCCGTTGCCGTTGCCCTTTCCGTTCCCGTTGCCGTTGCCGTTGCCGTTCCCGTTGCCGTTGCCCTTTCCGTTCCCGTTGCCGTTGCCCTTTCCGTTCCCGTTGCCGTTCCCGTTCCCGTTGCCGTTCCCGTTCCCCTTGCCGTTCCCGTTGCCGCTTCCACCGCTGCCTGCCGTGCCGGCAGGAGCTGGGCTTGCCGTGCCGGCAGGAGCTGGGGTCGCGGTGGCCTTCGCCTTCGCTGAGGAGCGGCGGCTCTGCCCGGCGGTTCCCGGGCTTGCGGCCGGGTGACCGGCGATAGCGCCGTGACTGGGCGTGCTGCCGTTGCGCGGTGAAGCGCTTATGACGGGTGCGGGACGGCCGGGGGCGGCGGGCGCCGGCGCCCCGAACACCGCGTGCGCTAGCCGCTGGAGCGGCGCGGGCAGCGCGTTGGCCGCGGCGGTTCCGGATAGCCCGGCGACGACGGCCATCGCGGCCACGGCCGCCAGGATCGGGACCCTGCCCGCGAGCGGGCGCTTGCCCGCCCGCGCCCGCCCCCGGGCGCGGGCGTTCGCGGTGCCTGACCCGGACGCCGTGACGGCCGATACGAATGCGGCGACCGCCGCGTCCTCGCCGGATAGCTCCTTTCCCGTGCCGGGCCCTGCCGCCGCCCTGAGCAGCAGCTCCAGGGCCTGCTGACCGGCCGAGGCACCGGGGCCCGCGCCCTGCCCGGCCAGCAGCCGCTCGGCAGCCGCCTCGTCAGCGGCCGGCCGGCGGACGCGGCGGGGAATCAAGCGTGAAAGAAGCGGCATCTCGGCGAGGGAACCGTTGAACGCCCGCATAACGTTACACCTCTCCGGCCGGCTGCCAGGGTTCCGGCAAGGGTGCCGCGGCGCCGGGATCCGGTGCCGCGAAGCCGCCGCCGGCCAGCCGCGCGGCGAGCGTGCGCAGCCCGCGGTGCGCGGCGACCCGGACCGCGCCCGGGCTCTTGCCGACGATCCGCGCGACTTGGGCGGCGTCCAGTCCCACCACCACGCGCAGGACGATTATCTCGGCCTGATCCCGGGGCAGGGTGGCGATGAAGGCCAGCGCGGTTTCCGTCGAGATTCCCTCCAGTGCCGCGGCGACGGTGTCGTCGGCCGCCGGCCGGTCGAGGCGATCGGTATCCGCGGTCGGCAGCTCGGGATGCCTGGTTTGGTACCGGTGCTGGTCAATCAGCCGCCGGCGCGCCATCGTGAAGAGCCAGCCGCGGAATTCCAGTTCGCCGCCGCGGAAGCGGGCGATCCGTCTCGCGACCTCGAGCCACACTTCGCTGGCCAGGTCCTCGGCCGCCTCCCCTGCCGACAGCCGCAGGTAGCGCAGCAGGGACGGGTGCGTATCCCGCCACAGCGCGCCGAACGCGGCGGGGTCCCCGCTGGCCGCCAGCCGCAGCACATCGGAGAATTCAGGGCCCAGCACGAAACGACCATAAGGGACCAATGCCCGCGCATTCCCGGTGTCCGCGAATTCAGAGACGGCCGGTGCCCGCGTCGTAACATCGGCGCCGCCGCCTACGGTTCTATCTCCGGGAGGGCTGGGCTCATCCTGCCTGGCACTGGAGGGAGCGGAACAGCGGTGTGCCTTTACGGGGTGCCGGTGACCGTGCGCGGAACCGCCACGACGGCCGGGCTGGGCTCATGAGCGGCCAGTCGCCGCCCGAGATCGGCGGCCGGGAAGGCTCGCAGTGGGTGAAGGCGGCGGGCGGCCTCGCGGACGGGATCAGGACAGGCCGGTACGACCCGGGTGAGCGACTGCCGACGCTGGCGGACATGGCCGCGGCGGCCTGCGTGCACCCGGCTGTCATGGCCCGGGCCCTGCGCCGCCTGCGCGAACTCGGTTATGTCGTCTACGTCCGGGGACGCGGCTACTACGTTAGCGATACGCCGCCTGGGCTCGGCTAGCCGCTCGGCCAGCGCATTCTGTTCGCACGGCGTAGCCGCGCACAGCGCGCAATCCTTTCCCCGGCCGCACGCCCGGATGCCCGAGTCCGGCATAAGGGGATGAAAAGGCGCGGCGGTCGATGCTATCCGTGCAGACGAGGCCGCCCTCGTTCGGTATTGATAAAAATCAAATTTCGCGTGCCATGCGCCTGTGGCACCCATGGCAACCGGGCGTCCTCTGGCGGCCCGCCGGGCACGGCGCGCCGGCTCCTGCGACCACAGACACCACAGTGATCGTGCGGCATCCCGGCAATTAGCCGCTTATTGACCTCAAAATCGGGCTGCCGGAGAATTGCGTAGGTATGGCGCGGCTCGTGACCGTGCCTGCGATGCTTGTGACCCGTAACAGTCCCTACAGGAGGATGCAGGTGGCCACAGCAGGATCCCGGGCCGGCGCCATCCCGCCCGCGGGCAGCCGGAACCTTTTCGTCAGGAACGCTACCGGTCTGGTCCGCGAACTGAGCGCATTCGATGCCTTCAACCTGGTGTTTTCCGCCGTCCTTATCCCGGTGGGGATCACCGAGGTAATGGCGTTCACCCCGACCTTCTGGCCGCACGCGAACATGCTGCTGTCATTCCTGCTGGCCACGCCCCTGGTGGCGTCCTGCGGGCTGGTGTACCTCTACTTCACGGTGATCATGCCGCGGTCCGGAGGGGACTACGTCTGGGTGTCGAGGACGCTGAGCCCGGCCCTGGGCTTCTTCGTGAACTTCTCCCTGACGTTCGTGTTCCTCACCTGGATCGCCTTCAACTTCACCTACATGCTGAGCACCATGGGGCCGGCCGCCGCCTACGTGGCGGGCTGGCACTCGGCGGCTCTGACCTCCCCGAGCAACGGCGAGCTGATGATCGTCGCGACCATACTGACCGTGATCTTCACGGGGCTGATGGTCCTCGGCGTGCGCGTGGTCGCCCGGTACATGCTGGTCACGTTCGCCATCGTGTGGCTGGGCATCGTCATCTGGATGATCTCCATGGCCGTCGGCAGCCACGGGCACTTCATGAGCGCGTGGGACGCGCACTCCGGCACCACCTACGCCGGCGTCCTCTCGCAAGCCAGCCACCTCGGCTTCAGCGCGGCCGGCGCCATCGGATGGGGCGCCACCCTGTTCGGGATGATCTACTCGTTCCAGGTCTACACCGGCTTCCAGTGGACCGGGTACTTCGCCGGGGAGATCCGCAACGTCCGCCGCACCGCCGCCACCTCGATCCTCGGTGCCCTGCTGATCTCGGCAATCGGCTACGTGGTCGGCGTCGCCCTGATCTACAAGTACTACGGCTTCCAGTTCTTCGGCGCGGCGGTCTTCATGGGCCTGGGCAATGGCTCGGCGCACTGGACCCTGCCGTTCAAGCCGTACCTGCCCGCCCTGGTCAACTTCCTGCCGGGGCCGCAGTGGCTGCTGGTCTTCGTCGCGCTGTGCTTCGTGCTGGCGATCGTGTGGTGGACGCCGACGGGCTTCATGATGGGCACCAGGAACATGTTCGCCTGGTCCTTCGACCGGCTCGCGCCGGAGAAGCTCACCACGGTGTCCGACCGGTTCCACACCCCGGTGATCGCCACCATCACCATCGGCTGCGTGGTGGAACTGCTCAACTACCTCAACATCTACCAGGGCCTGGGCAGCTACCTGCTGAACATCATCGCGGTGATGGGCGTGGCCTTCATCATCGTGTCGATCGCCGCCGCGGTCGCCCCGTGGCGGCGTCCCCAGCTGCACGCGCAGGGGCCGGCGTGGGCCCGGCGCAGGCTGCTGGGCATGCCGGCCATCACGCTGGTGGCGGCGGTATCCGCGATCTCATGGGGATTCGTCATCTACGTCGCCTTCCACACCGGATTCGGCGGCACATTCGGGTTCAAGCCCATGGCCGAGGCGTTCACCGCCCCGCTGATCGGCATCGTGTACTACATCGGCGTCCGGCTCTACCGGCGCAGCCAGGGTATGCAGCTCGCGTCGACCTTCGCCGAGATCCCGCCGGAATGAGCGATTGGCAGTCCGCGGCGCCCGGTGCCCCTGGGGGAGCGGACCGGGCGCCGCGCGCGCAGGAACCCGCGATGGTGACCGAAGGCCGGGCGATCGTAGCCGCGGCCGCGGCCCGCTCCATCCCGGTCCGCCTGGTCGGCGGCGTGGCCATCTGGCTGCGCGGCTCGCCGGCGGCCCGGGCGGCGCTCGGCCGCAGTTACCCGGACATCGACCTGGTGGCGCACAAGCGGCAGTCGCGCATGCTGCGATCCGTGCTCGAGGCAGAGGGTTTCGAGCCGGAGCGGGTGTTCAACGCCACGCACGGGGCACGGCGGCTGCTCTACCACGCCCCGGGCGGCTGGCAGGTGGACATCTTCCTGGACACGTTCGAGATGTCGCACACCCTGGACCTCGGCAAGCGGCTGGAAGCCGAGCCGGAGACGCTGGCCGCGGCCGAACTGCTGCTGACCAAGCTGCAAATAGCGGAGGTCAACGCGAAGGACCTGTCCGACGTGGCCATGCTGCTGTGGGATCACGAGCCAGGCGGTGCCGACGGACCGGGGCAGCTGAACATGGCCCCGGTGACCGCCACGTGCGCCGCCGACTGGGGGCTCTACACCACCGTGACCGACAACCTCGCGGCATGTGCGGACCTGCTCGGTGAGCTGGTCGCCGGCGCGGCCGACCGGGAGCGGATCGCCCGCCGGATCGCGGCCGTCGCCGGCGCGCTGGCGGAGGCGCCCAAGTCCTTGTCCTGGCAGCTGCGGGCCAAGGTGGGACGCCGGGTGCGCTGGTACCAGGTGCCGGAGGAGGTGACCCGTTGACCATGCGGGTCTACTTCGCGACCGATATCCACGGCTCAGAGGTGTGCTGGCGGAAGTTCCTGAACGCGGGACGGTTCTACGGCGCCGACACCTTGATCCTGGGCGGTGATGTGTCCGGGAAGGCGGTGGTCCCGGTCGTGTCCCGGCCCGGCGGGGGTTTTCTCGTCCGCCAGCTCTCCGGGGACCGGGTGCTGACCCAGGACGAGGTCAGGCAGGCCGAGACGCGCATCAGGGACATGGGCTTCTACCCCTTTCACACCACCGAGGAGGAGCTCGACGAGATCTGGGACAAGCCCGAAGCCGTGTACGCCGTCTTCCTGGCCCTGATGCGCGAGACGCTGGGCCGCTGGCTGGATCTCGCGGCGGAGCGGCTGGCCGGGACCGGCATCCGGCTCTACGCGATGACGGGCAACGACGACCCCCCCGAGCTTCAGGGCATGCTGCGGGAATCGCCGGTGCTGACCGAGACCGAGGAAGGCCTCCTCGACCTCGGCGAGGGCATAACCATGATCTCCTGCGGCTACTCCAACATCACCCCCTGGCGCACCCCTCGCGAGCTGGATGACGACGAGCTGGAACGCCGCATCGAGAAGCTGGCCAGCCAGGTCGGCCGGCCGGAACGGGCGGTCTTCAACCTGCATGTCCCCCCGGCCAGGACCGCCATCGACAAGGCCCCGGCCCTGGATGGCTCGCTCAAGCCCGTCGTCAGGGGCGGCGCCGTGGTGCTGGAGTCGGTCGGCTCGGAAGCGGTACGCCGGGTGCTGGAGCGGTACCAGCCGATGCTCGGGCTGCACGGGCACATCCATGAGTCCCGGGGCGCCGTCCGGCTTGGTTCCACACTCGCCATCAACCCTGGCAGTGAGTACGGCGACGGCATCTTGTGCGGAGCGCTGCTCGAGATCGACGGCAAGCGCGGGGTCAGGCAGTACCAGCTGCCCTCCGGCTAGCCCAGTCGGCTAGCCCAGTCGGCTAGCCCAGCCGGCTAGCCGGCCGACACGGCCTCCAGGCTGGTGCGGACCGCGGCGGTCAGCGGGTCGCCGGGGGGGAGCACGCGCTCGCAGTCGGCCAGCGCGTTCCGCAGCAGCGTCTGCGCCTCGGTGATCCGCCCCATGGCGTAGTAGGCGTGCGCCAGGTTCGCCCGGGCCGCGAGCGTATCCGGATGATCCGCGCCCAGCACCCGCTGGCAGTCCGCGCGGGTGCGCTCGTACAGTTCCAGCGCGCTGGCCATCCGGCCGGCCGAATGGTAGGCGGATGCCAGATTGCCGCGGATGCCGATCGTCTCCGGATCGTCGGGTCCCTGTATCCGCTCCCGGTCGCTGAGGGCCCGTTCGTACAGCGGGATGGCGTCTTTCAGGCGGCGGGCGGCATGGTATGCCGCCGCGAGCGCGCCCACCGCGTCCACGGTGTCCAGATGGTCGGGGCCGAGCACCCGCTCTGCGCCCGCGAGCGCCCGGCGGCCGTGCGCGATCGCGTCCTTGACCTTGCCCGCGGCCAGGCAGGCACGCGCCAGGTTCCTGCGGGTGAGCATGGTCTCGGGGTGGTCGGGCCCCTGGCTCCGCTCGCGCTCGGCGAGCGTGAGCTCGGCCAGCCGGATCGCGTCCCGGTGCCGCCCGCCGGCCTGGTAGGCAGCCACCAGGGTGTCC
>Ga0209061_1002198_pt1 | contig 26040 bp, 20 predicted proteins | sample Coa_R1_10_FD_187157 | JGI IMG/M metagenome (GOLD analysis project Ga0209061, IMG submission 187157) | Surface soil microbial communities from Centralia Pennsylvania, which are recovering from an underground coalmine fire - Coalmine... | ecosystem: Environmental > Terrestrial > Soil >... | reverse complement strand
GGGCTATGCTCTGTTACAACATGCCCTGTGGAATGGCTCGTTTGTGCTGCAACTGCTGCCCGCGCCGGTTGGACCTTACCTGGACAAAGGATCGGTGTCGCTCGGCTTCTTCTCGTTCCCTTCATTCTACCTGGTCTATCTGGTAGAGACGGCGCTGATGCTGATCTTCTTCCTCTACGTGACGAAAAAGCTGAGGACGCATCGCCATCAATCTCCAGTAGAGATCTCCCATCTCCTCAGCGGCAGGGAAGAGGTCATGGTTGAGCCACCAGGAGATTAAGCCGAACAACGAGCCTGCTGCGTGAGCGGCAATGAGTTCTCTTCTCAAAGACGGGGCCTTCTCTTTGTTCAATGGTTAAAGAAAAGCCAGGGGGAGGAACTTTGTTTCTCCCCCTGGCTTTGCGTGCATCTATCTGGACTCAGACCTCGCGGTACTCGCCTTCGACGGTCCCGGGCTCCTCGCTGGAACCTGTCCCCGGCGCACCGGCGCCCGCGCCAGCGCTGGCCCCGTTCTGCCGGTAGACCTCCTCGCCGATATGCTGCATCGAGCGCTCCAGGTCTTCGGAGGCGCTGCGAACGCGAGCGATATCATTCGCGTTGAGTGCATCGCGCACAGCCCTGATCTTCTCCTCAACCTCGCTGCGCAGCCCCGACGAGATCTTGTCGCCGACATCTTTAAGCGTGCGCTCGGCCTGATACGCGACGCTATCGGCGTGGTTGCGAACCTCGATCTCCTCTTTGCGCTGGCGGTCCTCCTGAGCATGCAGCTCGGCCTCACGCACCATGCGCTCCACTTCCTCCTGAGTGAGACCGCTGGAAGCGGTGATGGTGATCTTCTGCTCGCGGCCCGTCGCCTTGTCGCGCGCCGAAACGTTCAGAATGCCGTTGGCATCGATGTCGAACGTGACCTCGATCTGCGGATAGCCGCGCGGCGCCGGAGCAATGCCCTCCAGGCGGAAGCGTCCGAGGCTCTTGTTGTCGCGCGCCAGTTCGCGTTCGCCTTGCAGGACGTGAATCTCTACAGCAGGCTGATTGTCTTCCGCCGTGCTGAAGATCTCGCTCTTGCGCGTCGGGATCGTTGTGTTGCGCTCGATCAGCTTCGTCATCACGCCACCCAGCGTCTCAACGCCCAGCGAGAGCGGCGTCACGTCGAGCAGCAGCACGTCTTTGACTTCGCCCTTGAGGACGCCAGCCTGAATAGCGGCGCCGATGGCGACCACCTCATCAGGGTTGACACCCTTGTGCGGCTCTTTGCCGAAGATCTTGCGTACCAGGTCGATAACCGCCGGCATACGCGTCTGACCGCCAACCAGCACGACCTCGTTAACGTCGCTGGCTTTGATCCCGGCATCCTCCAGCGCCCTCATCACCGGACCACGCGTGCGCTCGATCAGATCGGCTACAAGCTGTTCCAGCTTCGCGCGCGTGAGCGTCATCATCAGATGCTTTGGACCACTGGCATCAGCAGTGATAAATGGCAGATTGATCTCCGTCTGGTGCACCGAAGAAAGCTCGATCTTGGCCTTCTCTGCCGCTTCCTTCAAGCGCTGCAACGCCATTTTGTCTTTGCGCAGATCGATGCCCTGCTCCTTGCGGAACTCGTCGGCCATCCAGTCAATAATGCGCTGGTCGAAGTCATCGCCGCCCAGGTGCGTATCGCCATTGGTTGATTTGACCTCAAAGACACCCTCACCTATCTGGAGGATCGAGATGTCGAACGTGCCACCACCCAGGTCATAGACGGCAATGGTCTCATCTTTCTTCTTGTCCAGACCATACGCCAGCGAGGCCGCCGTCGGCTCGTTGATGATGCGTAGAACCTCCAGGCCGGCAATCTTGCCAGCATCTTTGGTCGCCTGGCGCTGCGTATCGTTAAAGTAGGCCGGAACCGTAATGACCGCCTGGGTGATCTTTTCACCAAGCTTGGCCTCGGCATCCGTCTTTAACTTTTGCAGAATCATCGCCGAAATCTCGGGCGGACTATATTCGCGACCCGCCAGCATCACACGGGCATCCCCGTTGGCCGCACGAGTGATCTTGTAGGGCACGCTCTTCATCGTGCGCTGCACCTCAGGATCGTCATATTTACGGCCCATCAGGCGCTTGATCGAGAAAATGGTATTTTCGGGGTTGGTAACTGCCTGTCGTTTCGCGACCTGGCCCACCAATCGCTCTCCTGCTTTGGTAATCGCCACCATTGAAGGAGTCAGGCGCGATCCTTCACTATTCTCCAGAACTGTTGGCTCACCTGCTTCCATGACCGCAACTACCGAGTTGGTTGTTCCCAGGTCAATGCCGATCACTTTTGCCATAGCAGTGCCACCTCCTTGACTCTATGATAATCATGAAAAACTACTGCGGGTTTCTCTTTCATGGCTTTTCGCCTCTCTACTTCCATATAACAACGGACATAGTATCCATATTCCTTCCAATGATATATCATCTTACAAATTTTGTAAAGTGATATACCATAAATGCAGAGATTTCTCAGGATTTTCTAATTGGGAACATGACGTGTAAATTTTTGGAGATGCAGGACCATAGCCGGGGCGGGCTTGCTCGCGCTGGCGCGCTCGCAGCGCCCCTACTGGTCGTCGCTCGCAGCGCCCCTACTGGTCGTTATCGGAGCGCCCCTGCTGGTCGTCGCTCGCAGCGCTCCTACTGGTCGTTATCGGAGCGCCCCTACTGGTCGTCGCTCGCAGCGCTCCTACTGGTCGTTATCGGAGCGCCCCTGCTGGTCGTTATCGGAGCGCTCCTGCGACTTGCGGGCCTCCCGCACCTCTTGTTGGAGAACGATAACCTGCCTGCGCATCTCAAGGATGTAGCGGATACCGACTGCATTGACACCCTCCTCAGAAAGCGCGACGATCTCCTGAAGGAGTTCTATGTCCTGATCCGAGTAGAGGCGATTCTTGCCGGCCTGGCGCGCCGGTTCGAGCAGCCCTGCGGCTTCGTAACGCCGCAAAACCTGAGGGGGAAGCCCGAGCAATTGAGAAACCACGCCGATACTATATTTGGGCATTGTCGCGCTTGTATATTCAGCAGGCTTTCTCTCGCGAGAATACCTGGATCGCCGTGCCATTGCTGCATCCCTCCTTACTTCTATAAGATATATCATCTTACAAATTTTGTCAAGTGATGATCTTTAAGTTTTATTGCGTTTACCGCTTGACACATCGCAAGGATTGTAGTATTCTATAGGCACTGACGCGGGGTGGAGCAGCGGTTAGCTCGTTGGGCTCATAACCCAAAGGTCGGAGGTTCGAATCCTCCCCCCGCTATTCCCTGGCGGCGTAGCTCAGTTGGTAGAGCAAGGGACTCATAAGCCCTGTGCCACTGGTTCGAGTCCAGTCGCCGCTACCATTTTTTCCTCCATCAGCTTCTCTGGCAGATGGAGGTTTTTTTGACGTGATTTTCTATAGGGGAAATTCAGGGTATCCCTTCACTGAGGCGACCTGGCTAACGCTATGTACATGTTTCGCTGACGGCTCACCGCTGTGCGGCACACCCACTGCCTCTTTACCAGAGGGTGTGCCGCAAGTGCACAAAATATGCACACCGGTTTAGCTAAATGTTAATAATAGCTCTGCTTATGAAACGCTAAGGTTTTGTTAATATAAGCATATTTTCTCTCAAGCTGTATTTATGTGAGGTACTGAATTTAAGTTGCCAAAGAACAATTTCAGGATCCACAAAACCGGCTCTTTCACCAACTTCTTGCAACATTCTTGCTGTTTGTATATGTACCATCTTAAATGCATGGGAGTCACTTACAAGTAAGGCAATTTTACCGCCAGGTCTTAGCACCCTAAAGCACTCCCGCAAGGCTTTATACATTCCCCCAAAATATTCCTTAACAAGCTTTGTATAAAGCTTTTCAAAACCACTGGTGGCCCCGTCATGCTCAAGCCTTTCATGTATCAAGTCAGTTACATATCGGATACTCTCAAGGCCCTCAATACCTTCTCGATCATTATCATCATTATACAGGTTTGTTGTTGATGCTCTCAACATACGCTTTTTGATTACCCTGAACTCGTCTATACTCCTAGCATACCCTTTAAATATTAATTCAAGACGAGTAAGCTTGGTATATTCGTGATCACCAGGATAGGGGGGTGAAGTAATCATTAAGGATACCGAATCAGGTTCAAAATATTCACTCAAGCATCTCGCATCGCCCAACATAACGTCAGACATTACGCGCCGATATGCATCATCAACACTTTCCAGATCACGAAACATCCTCTGCAACTTACTTGAGAATAGACCAAACACATCCGCATCATCTCTTGGCTTTACTATGCCAAAACCCGGGCCGTACCTGACATTTGAAATAGGAACAATTATTGAGGCAAGCGCCAGATCAAAGAATTCTCTCAACGGATTGTCACCGAGTGCGGCTTGTATCACATCGTTTATAATGCTGGCTCTGGCGAAGGGTTTATCAGAAATATATTTTTGTAGAAGCATAGCTGGTCTCCGTTCTTGCACATAGGCAAGGTAATCCTGTCTATCCTCTTTGAAGTCAGCGAATAAATGTAGCTGGTCTCCCGCCTTCTCCTTATCCCACCTATATCTGCTAAATTCTAACTCAATGCGATTGAGTATATCATTGCCCAGTTTTTTTAACGACTGTATATCTACGTCCCAATGGAGCTTCGTTCTTGCCGCGTCTACCATAAAATCATTCGCATCAACGCCCTTTGAGGGTATTCCTGATGTTTTGCAAGTGACAAGGGTGGTTCCCGATCCCATAAACGGATCGACTACCAGATCAGCAGAGCTAATGCTTTCTCTTTCTAGCATATAGCGAGGGAATTTTGGGGAGTAGCCCAGGACGAAGTTATACCAGTTATGAAAAGGAAAGCTATTAGCAGATGAAGCCTTGCCATTATAAGTATCTATTAACGGCTCACGTAGATCCTCTGAATGAAGTTCATCACAAACATTACATTCAGTTCTTGTCGGGGGATGATATGTAAAGGGCATAAAAATACAACTCCTCCTTCACCAAATCGTCACTTATTTCAGACAAATATACCACAACCACGTCCATTTGACTACAAATTGGAAAAAAGATTGGTCGAGTATAGACCCTGTTGTTCCGCAATTTTTTTACGTTTTCTGCTAGATTTATGCCAGGGTATAATTGGAGGAACAAAAGTAACTACAATATCCGAAACTATCTCCAGGTATGTTTCATACGGGTTATTTGTTTCCCGAAATATCCCTATTCTCATACCATTGTCAATCATTTGAATGCCTAATGGCACAATTTTAATATCTGGGATCCTTTCTCGAATCGTATTTAGCGCTCCTAACATTTGCTCTAAATTGAGTTGGTCTCCAGTAGTGAGCGCCTTAGCTTCAGTTGGATATAATGTAGGACCGTTTTTAGATGAGTAGTATAAACCATCTATTTCATTCGGCTGCCACTTCTTGGGAGCCTGCACGCGTATCACGCTGCCTGGCTGATCTTTACCATGTAAAGCAAACGAAAGGACATCGCAGTAATCTATTACTGAGAATAAAGCTCCTTCATCCCTTCCTAGAAGAGCTTCACCATTTGCAAGGAGCATCGTAATCTCTCCAGGTACTTTATTGTCTAAAGTGATTTCTACATCTGCTTTTTCACTCCAATGATGCCATGAGTGTAAAGTATTTCCTACACCTACATATACAAACTCTCCATTGTAATTCACACCTCTAGTACCGGGAACGCGTCCTGTTTTTTTCCTCAAATCATAACCATACTTTATGATTGAAGCTGGTAGCCTGGACTCAATACCCCTATCCTGTCTTGTAAGATCAAGAACAAAATTGGAGGTTGAGATAGGTCTATCAACTTTACACTCTTTAAATGCCTCAGATAAATCTTGAAATGTGAAAGCGTGACTTTGTGTTAATCCTTTCGTGCCTTTTTCTGTATACTTATCGAAAATATATTGAAGCATAGGGAATTTATATGATCTACGAATTTCTTCTTCGTTAATTCCAATTTGCTCATCAACCGCTGCTTCCTCATTAAACTCATTCTGTGAATTAGGCATTATCTAATCATCTCCTGCGTTAACAGTAAGTAATTCACTGAGGCTGATCTGGAGAGACTGAGCCAATTTACGCAGATTAAGCAGTGAGATATTTCTCTTACCCGTTTCGATATCGCTGTAGTAGGATCTACTGAAACCGGCTTCATCCGCGAAGTTTTCCTGGGTAAGTCCACGTGCTTCTCGTAGGGAACGAAGGTGCTCCCCAAAACGTCTTAAAAAGGCGCTTTCCTGGGCAGTTCTCCTGTTAGGCATGAGATGATATTAGTCATAAGGCGAGCAGTGTTCCACCCGATTTAAGTGACATTCGGTGTGCAGAGAGAGCTTCTCTGGGTGCCCTCGGCATATTATGTTGATGCATGTGGATATCTTGTGGATAAGTCGGGCGTGGATGGTGGAAAAAGGGAAGAAATTCTCCTGAGGCCCGGGGCCGGGGGCGCAAAACCCCTGTCGTGAGAGGACACCAGCACCTCACGAGTGAACCGTTCTTAGTATGAAGGAGAGGACGTATCAAGCATCCGCGTAACTGTATCTACAAGCTCATCCAGTTCGAACGGTTTCCTGATGAGTTCTACTCCTTGCTCCTGCGCTTCCTCGGGCGTTAAGACGGCGCTGACCATGAGCACAGGAAGATCTCGCAGCTTGGCAATGGTACGAATTTTGTCATAGAGTTCCAGGCCGGTCATACGCGGCAGCAGATAGTCCAGCAAGAGCAGGTGCGGCTTGATGTGCTGGAGAAATCGCCAGGCTGCATCGCCGTCCGAGGTGCAGTAGACATGGTGCGGAGTCTCCTGCCGCAAGATCTGATAGAGAATGGACGCATGGACAGCATCATCTTCTACCAGAAGAATCAATTTCTTTTCCTGGGAATGTTTCCCTTGCTGATTATTTTGCAAATTCGACCTTCTCCGCTCAAAACGGGCACGCACTCCCGGTTGAAGCCGGATCCCGACATGATCGAGTGTGAATAGATACCAGCCCGATGCGTCTCTATGCACCTGTCCGGGGATCCAGTGCCCCATAATCGAAACCTCGATCACGTCACCTGATTGCAGCAGGGAGCCATGCAGTTCCAGACAGCCCTGCTCCTGATTATAGCCAAGCCTGTTCCCTTCCATAATAAAAATAGACCTTCGCTTCTTTCCCTGGTATTTCTGGCATTTCTTACTAATACGAGAGAACACTGGAAGAGGTTTCGGCCACTAACGAAAAATCCTGTGCTTATCCAGATAGCTAACAGGGTTTTTCAACGACGAGGGGGAAAATCTGGCTAGTGTCGCCCGCAATTACGCTCCAATGAGTCTATAATACTGGACACATCGAGTATCATGGATAAATAAGTTGATGTATGTTATCTCATAATAGCTTATATACTTATGAGCTAACTCCATCTTATCTATAACCTGTACAACAGGTAGCATCGGTTTCTTAAACTCTCTTCAAGGGATGCCTGATTGCCAGCCTGCGCGTGCCTGCGGCGTGGCGGAGTCGCGCCGGGGTGCGGAGAATCAGGCACTCTCTGAGCAGAAACGTGACATTGAAGGTCGTCGTTGTATTTAGTTTAGAAGGTAGAGTGTCTTGGTAGCTTCTCACTCTCGTTTTACAGCACATAAGCACCTGGCGCTTAGTTCTTTGTGGTTTTCGTTCAGTGCTCAAACCGCAGCCCTTGTCCCCATCATTGTTCCCACACAGATCCTGCTCTTTGTGGCTCCGGGCCAGGTAGGGAGCGCGCAGCAGGCTGCGTTTCTGGGCTGGCTGGCAACGCTGGGCGCCATTGTATCGCTGATTATCCCGCCAATAATCGGCATGCTCTCTGATCGCACAAGCAGCGCCTTTGGCCGGCGCCGCCCCTACATCATAGCCGGCAGCGTTCTGCTCCTGCTCAGCACGCCGGTATTAAGCTTTGTCAACGGGCTGGCTCTGCTCGTGGTCGGGCTTGCGCTCCTGCTCATTGGCAAGAATATCGCTACGGCTGCTTATCAATGCCTGGTACCGGATCTAGTACCGAAGGAGCAGCACGGAGAAGCCTCGGCCTATGTCGGGGTAATGACGATCCTCGGCAACATAGCCGGGTTAGGGCTGGCGGCCCTGCTGCTGGGCCAGGTAAGCCTGCATGCCACTGATAGCGCTGCGATCCGCTTTGGCACAGGTCTCTACTACTCTGTAACGGCTTTCCTGGTGCTGGTCGCGCTGGTGATCACAGTCTTCCACGCACGCGAGGACAGCTATAAACCCTGCGCGGTCCCATGCAGGGAGATCAGGGAGAAGGCGTCGATTACACTGCGGCGCTGGCTCGTCAAAAACTGGATTGTTCCCTGGTATTCGCGCAACTTCACCATCGTCTTCCTGACGCGCTTTTCCGTCATGCTGGGGCTTTCCCTCTTCATGATCTTCATCGAATATTATTTCGCAAAGGTGGCGCATATCACGAACTTTGTGCAGGTCACGGCGCTGATTGCCGGCCTGGCGCTGATGGGTGGAGTTGGCAGCGCGCTCGTGCTGGGCATTCTCTCCGATAAGGTGAGGCGCACGCCGGTTGTCTGCATGGCAACGCTCTGTATGGGACTGGCGGCGCTGGCCTTCGTGATCTTCCCCAGCAACTTTCCTCTGTGGCCGCTGGGCATCCTGTTCGGGCTGGGCTATGGCGCCTATACGAGCGTAGACTGGGCTTTGTCCATTGATTCGCTGCCCTCCTTCAACGAGGCCGGGAAGGATATGGGCATCTGGAACGCCTCCGCGACGCTGCCAGTGGTCATCGCGCCCCTGCTGGGCAGCTCCATCATTGCCTTCGCCCAGAATGCGGGAGAGCCGGTATTGGGGTATCGCCTGGTCTTCGCGGCGGCTACGTTCTTCCTGCTGATCGCGGCTGTGTTTGTCCTCTTCGTGCGCGAGCGAGCATAAAATGCAGCGGTTGTGGATAATGGCATTTATGCCTCAAAACGGAATACCACGGCTATTGTAGGGGCGGGCTTGTTCGCCGCGCTCACCGCGCCCCTACCGCGCTGGATTCCCTGCATTATGCCGCGCTCACCGCGCCCCTACCGCCCTATGCAAGTTCCTGTATTAATACAGCTTTTAGCAGAAAACACGCATCACATGATCGCCCAGTAATCGGCGGCCTCTTCGGCATTGCGATCCACATCGGGCGAAGCGGTCAACGTTCCCTCATCGTCCAACATTTCTTCCTCTCCGGCGGGCACACGGCTCGCTCCTCCACCTGTCCCTGATGCGCCGGGGGCGACCATGCCCCGGCGAAGGCTGCTATCTTCCCCGGCTGCGGGCGCGGCAATCGACACGCTCGCAACCGGAGGCAGCAGCCCTCTGGTCATAATCTCGTAATACTCCGTCAGACGCAGAGCGATGAGTTGCCCCGGATGATCGATCATATGATACTTCAAGGCGTCCTGCCGGAGCGCCTCCAGCGCCGGCGAGCCTTTGAGTAGACCAACGCTAAAGTACAGATATTTGTCTGTATCCTGTGACATACAGCTTCCCCTCTCTCTACTATGTTAAGGCTTTCACGCCATTGGCCTGAACTTTGCGAATCAGCAGACGCCCTGCCAGGCTGCAATAGCCGAGCGCATTAGCATGGATAGGATCATCCGGGCGGGAGAGATGGGGAATGCGCTGCTTGAGGGCGCGATAGAAGTAGTATACCCCGCCGCCGATGCCGAGCACCGGCTTGAAACTTGCCGCAACTGCATCGCGATCACTCTGCCGCCAGACCATAGCGACGAACGAGACGATCTCGCTGCCAACCTGGTTGACGGATTCCCTTGCCAGGCGGTCTAATTCGAGCGAGCCGATGCTTTTGCCATACACAGCGACATCAGGATAGCTGCGTTCATTGTTCGATGCATAGGCATACATGATTTCACGAGCTTCAAATAGCGACAGGGGACGATCATATTTATTCTCGAAAGCATCCATCAGGATCTGGGTGGCCGATTCCACACCCAGCGGTTTGCCCTTACAATACTCGGTGACGGGGACCTGACCGCGAGCCACGTAGAGATCCGTTGTGCGCCCTCCAATATCTATCACAGCGCTCTCCGTTGTCTTGCTCGACGATCTATCGCCATAGGCGATCAGCGCCCCGGCGCCCTCCATCACCACGGTTGCCACTTCGACGACCGCCTTGCGCCAGGTTTTTCCATTGTTGGTCGTAAAGACGTGCTCTCCATCCAAAGCGGTCTTGATGTTGTTGCGCAGGTTGACGTTCTTGATGTAGGTTTCCGCGGGCAAGCCAGTGACAACATAGAGGCCAAATTCGGCATCAGGGATCAGCGATGCCGCTACTGCCAGCAGGCCGCGCAGGCTATATTTGCTGGCGTAGCGCTGAATATCGCCGCGTCCATGATAGACATCAACCGACTGTTGCAGCGCCAGATCGCCCACTGAATAGGCCAGTTCCTCACCGAGAAACTGAATGATGTGCGTGCTGGACTGCTCTACATTGACGCCAAGACTGTGCATAGCGTTGATGTCGGCCTTGGCAAAAGCGGTTGGAATGCTCAGGGATACGGTCTTCCCATTGATGACCGTGACGCCGCCAATCTCCGAATTACCAAAGTCATGCCCATAGGGATACCATTTCATGAATGAGTTCCTTTCTTCCTATTCTACCTGAATATCCATTCCACCTGAATAATATACAGAGTTCTCCATACCATTTTTAACGAGTCAGTACGCTGCCTGTATCTTCTACCGTAACAGTTAGTACTCATCGCAAATACCCATATGTTTTGAGAGATTGTCCGATTCTCAGCGTCTTCGCCTTCTCTCGCCGTGCCTTCGCGCGGCAGCTCCGCGTAAGATATAGGCAGTGTTGTGTGAACAAATGCGCTTCGCGCATTTGTTCACACAACACTGCCTATTAAGCGAGCGCCGCAGGCGCGAGCACACGACGGAGGCAGAGATCAGACACGCTCTTATGGAACTGCATCCCGGCAGCCAGGATCAATCGTATAAGAAGATGAAGCATAGTGAAAGGCCCTGCTTGATACGAGAGACGAATTGCCCGGGCATCGTGCTTGAAGTATAATTACAGTGGAATGTTCACTATCATCAACTACCTCCCTTCCAGGGAAAGGGGATTCGTCATGGCAGATGAGAAAATCAGTCCTAGATGGCGTTTGCGAATCTTCCAGCGGGCTGTGTGGAAAAAATCGAGCAAGTTTACGTTGAGTGGACTCATCATTACTGTGGTGGGACTTGTCATGATTCTCATCGGGATAGATCTCGGCACCGGGGCCTATTCCGCGGAGGGCCTTCTGGTCGGGTTTGGCGGGATTATCATGATAATCGGGATCATTCGATTGCTGATTGGCTTTATCAATCCATCTGTCCCCGAAGAACTCCCACCCCTGGAGCCGCCACGGGAGGAGAGCCAGCCGGTGGATAGCATTTTGCCGGAGCCGGATCGCGACGAGGTTTAGCTGAATCTATAAGCGCTCGCCAGGTGGCGAGCGCTTATACAGCAGGATGGGTGTTCACTAAGAACCTGTAGTACTGAAATAATGCTCGAAGAAACGCTCTGGTTTCACCGCCAGGGCCACCTCGTGCCTGGGCTGAGAACCACCTGGCTCCCAACTGGTCAGGCCCGCCAGGCGTTCGCTGACGAATTCGACCTCTACGGTTCCCGGCCTGAACTCACAGATCGTCGCATCAAAAATGGTTGTGGCGGCCAGCGGATCGTGAAATGTGATCGTCTCTCTCTGCTCAAACCAGATCTCGGCAAAATCGAGCACTGGCTGTAGCAGGGGTGCCGTGCAGCGCTCCCTGAACAGGTGCATCTCCATATTTACCTGCATGGTCACGTCGAGTCCCACGGAGCGATGGCTGCCTACACCTGCGCGATAGACCATCGCCGTCGCGTGCGGATCGTTGAGCGCGTTCCATTCACGCATGCCAACGCTTCCCGGCGGCGTATTGGTGAAAACACCGCACATCATGACCAGTCCCTTGAGCAGCGAGGGGATCTCCGCGTCGCTGGCGAAGAGCAGCGCGATATTGGTGAGCGGGCCGATTGCCAGCAGCACGACCTCGCCGGGATGGGCGCGAATGGTCTGGCGCAGAAACTCGACGGCCTGGCCGCGCGGAAATCTCGTCTCGTGGTCCCAGTTCGTGAGCGCGCGAGCCTGGGGCGCCTGCGGCTGTCGTATTTCAGTCAGCAGCGGGTATTCCGCGCCGGGAAAGATGGGGATATCTTTTCCGGCCACCTTGCAGAGCGCGCTGGCAAGCATGGCCCGCTTCTCGGCCTCTCCGGTGACGGTGGTAATGCCGAGCAGTTCGCATTCAGGCTGAGCCAGCAGGTAGGCCAGGCAGAGCGCATCGTCGATATCGCTGCCAATATCGGTATCGAGCAGTAACTTGATGGGCATGGTGAAACCTCCTTCTATATTTCAGAGATATCTTATCACCCCTGATTTCAAGTATCCGTGTGTGCGAGCGCTTGCAAAGAAGATGATGCCACCGAGCGGCAGACATTCTCTGAAAGAAGGACAGGAACAAGGGAGCTTACCCCCACGAGCGAGAGGTTCGAAGTCTACCTCTCGCTCACCTTACGAGCATCTGATCTCCAGGAGATCGAGCGTCGTGCTATGAGGCCGGCAACTGCATTGCAATTACCGGATTGGCAGTGGATGGGCAGATGGTGCAGGCACGTTGGAGAAACTGAAATGATCTGCTTGCTCAAACCATGCACTCATCATTTTCTTTGATTCTGCCGGGATTTGCTTCGTCTCTTGTAGTATAGCCATCATATGTTAAGCAGGTTTTATCGCGGGGTAAATATTTCCCGCGCTAGATATAAACAACATGTCTGATAGTCTCTCCAATTGCGGGCTAGCGCCTGTGGCGCTCCCCGGATGTATGGTGGTGTGGCCCGTGCACTGTGCATACAGTGCACGGGCCACACCACCATACATCTCTTGCGCGGCTCCGCCGCGCGAATGCCCAACGAGGGAATCCGTAGTATTATGTGGCACTGGTTGCGAGGCTCATTGACTCATCGAAAAGCTGTGATAGAAGGACTCACAGAAAAATAGTGCCAGAGAAGGTTAATACTCAGGGGAGAGCCAGGCCCAGCTAATGATGCCGCGCGGATAGTTGTAGCCATTCCAGTCGCTGCCGTCGTCGCGGATGCCATCGACGAAGTTCCCCGGACTATCGATGTTGCGGTCATAAGCAGTCCGCGCCACATCAAGACGCGCGCAGGAGGCACAGCCACGCGCGGTATAGATGAAATCGGCAACGAGAGCGGAGAGCATCACCTTGCTGAACCATGAGTACTGGCGACAATTGCCTCCCGCGCACTGTGAACCCGTCGCTGGCAGCGAGGTCATGGCGATCATCGGCGGCTGAGCGAGCGTGGAGGCCGCCAGGTCGGCTGGATACTGCTGCGCCAGGTCGGCCAGCAATTGCTGATTCATACTGCCGTCCTGCCCGATGAGATGCAGGTAGAAGAGGCCCTCTCCAAGCGTAATAGTGCGCCCATCGCAGTTACTAAAGGCATTATTAGCGGCAACCGGCAGGAAACCGTTGCTGTTGTACTCCCTGACCATCGCGCCCTCGATGCGAGTGGCGGCCTTATTCCAGGTGCCGGCGTTGTCGTCTCCGGGGATCAGTGCATCGAGATAGGCTGCGGCGCGATACCCCGTCGCCTCCTTCAAGCCCTGATAATAGAGATTGCCGGCGCCGCTCGCATCGTTATGCAGGCAATCGCTGGCTGCATCATATGTTGTGTTAGTATCATGGGAGCGGTTAGCAATGCCGGTAGCGGGATCGCCAACGTTGCTATTGTGTAGCATCGCGGCATCGATCTGGCCGATATGCTGCTGGAGGAAAGATCTATCACCGGTTATGAACTCGTAGTAGGCCATAAGCAGAGCAACATCATCATTCTCTTCCGTCGGCATCGGCGCGCCGGTAGCGACATAGGGAGGCGCGTAGCAGCTCGCGCGGAAGGTCGGGACGCCTTCCTCTGGAACGGTGCAGCGACCATTGCTATCGATATTGCCGCCCTGGTCATGCTGGAAATAGAGTCCCGCGCTATCGCTTGTGGCATTGGCAAAGACCGTAGAGAGCGCTGCTTTGAAAAACCAGGGCGCGCGGTTGATCTCGAAATAGCCATACTCGTGCATGACATCGACGGTTGACAAAAAGCCATAGTTGCCCTCATACACCGCCGCATCGTAGCCGCCGCCCGCGCATGCCTGGCGAGCGAGCAGCCAGGTGGAGGCTTTGTAGCTGCGCAGCGTATCGCCGATAAGCCAGCGCTGCTGCGGCGTCAAAACATCATTCTGAATCAGGAAATCTTCCATTACCTGCGCCCGCGCCAGTAAATCGTCGCGCGTCGATATATTATCGATGGCAAAATCGATGATGGCGTTTACCGAGGACCACTCGCTCGCCGCGAAAAGTCCCTCGTCCTGGCAGGAGGCCGGCAACTTTGTATTGACCAGGAGCGACTGGCTGGCGTTCCAGCCGCCGAGGACCAGATAGGCCGTCTGTGTCTGCATAGCGCCTACGCTGTAGCTCCACGCCAGGCCCGCGCGATCAGCTTCGTGCGTAGAGCAGGTCCAGTGCGCACTGTCGCCGGCGAGAAAGAGCGTCCCCCCGGTTACATCGGCGGAGGGAGCGTAGGTGAGGGCGCTCACAGCAGTACCGCCGGGCGTTGTGTGCTGCATACAGGCGCGCGAGGCGGGCAATCGTCGATTGCTGCCGAAGAGAAACGTACCCCGCCGCGTGTCGAAGCTGGCGTTTTGCAGGCTTACGCCAACGATCAGCGCAGGCATGGTATCATCCTTCACCGCCCCGGCGCAATCGACAATCTCCGTGCAGCCCGGCTCGCCCTCAAAGGCAGCAATAAAATCAACCACAACGTGCATTCCGGCGACGCCGGGAACTTCGGCCAGCCAGCGCGTCGTATCCAGTCCTTGAATCCAGCGCTCGTTGCTGAGATAGCTATCGCCACGCGCGCGGTTCAACGCGCCCATGTGAAACATAAACGTTCTGGACTGGTCCGCCGGCATAACCCCGACAACATAGCTCGCGGCGTTATCATGATAAACGCCATCGGTCCCGCTCTGTACACTGGCAGCGCCGGGAGAGATGGCAAAATCGAACCGCGAGCCAAAGGTTACGTTGTAGTTAGTGAAGTGGGCATCGGCGCGCAGCGTCTGCACTGGCAGGCGGGGATCCAGGAGGATATCGGATGGCGCCGGTGGAGTCGAGGACGTGTGCGGGCGCAGCAGAGCCAGTATCGTGTACGCCGCCGCGTGCGTCTCCAGCGTCTGAGATGAGACGACTGCGCATAAGACGATACAGAGGACCAGGAACATGAGCAGAGAGCGCAGGCTACGCACAGCATACCTCTTAATCGATGAGTTTCACTATTAAAAAGACGAGCTATCGCTGTCCCCTGGAGCGACAAAGGACTTTTGGCACCACTGCCCTCACACACCCGTGCGAGCGCCTGCGGCGCTCGCCCTGTAGATGATGTTGTGTGGCACAGGCGCGAAGCGCCTGTGCCACACAACATCATCTACTCTGGCGCGGCTTCGCCGCGCGAACGGCGCAAGGGAGGGTAAAGGGCTTTGCCCCTGCACCCTGGTTGTACAATAAAAAAGAAACCAATTCAAGATAGGATACGTTTATTGGATAGAGGGTTGTGACAGTTGCAAGGAGGTCATGTGCAGAGTCGTCCAGGTAGACCGCAATATCCGCCGCGTTCCGGGGGAGCGAATATTACCTCCGCCGTCGGGATGCAAGAAACAGCCGGGCGCATCCGCGCCAGGAGGACATCGCTGTTCACAAAAACCGTGATGTGGGTTACTGCACTGATCTGCATGGCTTTTCTACTGGGTTCGCTGGCGCAGGCATGGTCGAATAGCCAGTTGATGCAGCAGGTACAGAAGGAGCAGCAGCGACTGGAGCAATTGCAAGCCGACCACGCGCGCCTGGCGCAGTCGGTGAATTATTATAAGGACCCATCCGTCATTGAGAGCGAGGCGCGGCAGCAGCTTGGTTACATCCGCCCGGGCGAGCATGCAGTGGTTATCGTCAGCGGGGATAACCAGGGATCACAGGGCGCGGCGCAGCATCCGGGCGCCCCAATGCAGCCGAACTTCTGGCAGGCATGGTGGAATACCTTTTTTGGGCAGTAAATAAGCAAAAGTCCTGGCATGCTTGAAAAAGCAGGGGGCAGGGGACCGCCATCCCCTGCCGGGGTGTGGGGTGTCCCCACTTTTTCTCCCAAAACCTGCGGATGCGCCCATAAGCAAAAGTCCTGGCATGCTTGACAGAAGCGGTATGATAAATGTATAACGTTGCTATAACAATGTTATACAATCAAAACCATTGGAAAGTTCAGGTCAATGGAAAAACAACGCGCTTACAAAGCACTTACCCTTATGATTATGCAGCTCCAGTACTGGCTGGAGCTTTTCGGGTTTGTACTTGGTGATGCGCGTTTCGCGGTGTAAACGGGTTATTATTCAAAGCGGAACGCAATACCTGAAGCGTTCCGCTTTTTTATTATCCAGAACAAACCGCGGTCTCATCTTAAAACTATAAGGAGTCTCAGTAATGCGTCCATTAATAGGTATCCCTTGCCATGCGGGGGAACATAAGGATACCAGCCGACCCATCTACGGCAATAATAGAGCGTATACCCATGCTGTGGAGCATGCAGGCGGCACGCCCATTCTGATCCCGCTGCTGGACGACCTCTCGGGGCTGACCGCTTTGCTTCCTCATCTTAATGGGCTACTCCTTTCGGGGGGCGTGGACGTTGAACCCCATTACTACCACGAGAAACCCCATCCGATGCTCGGCGAGACAGATCCACGGCTCGACGAAATGGAGATGGCTTTAGCACATTATGCTCTGGAGAAAGACCTGCCAATACTCGGTGTGTGTCGCGGTATGCAACTTCTGAATGTAGCCCTGGGAGGCAGCCTCTATCAAGATCTCAGCGCGCAATACCCGGGCAGCCTGCGGCACGCGAATGGGGATCTGCCCCGCAATACAATCATTCATAGCATACAGGTTGAGCGTGGCAGTCGCATGGAAGAGGTTCTGGGCGCATGTGAGGTGATGGCTAACAGCCTGCATCACCAGGCGATCAAAGAGCCTGGCAGGGGAGTTCGCATTACTGGCCGTGCCGGGGATGGCGTAGCTGAATTGATGGAGGTGCCCGGTCAGCGTTTTATGCTCGCGGTACAATGTCATCCCGAAGAATTATATACGGAGCACCCCGCCTGGTCTCGTCTCTTCAAAGCCTTTGTCGATGCCTGCGCGAAGAACACAGGGCGCCATTATGAACTGGTGGGACCTGTCCTGACACCCAGCGCCGTATAACAACAGGCGAGCGCTACAGCGCTCGCCTTCTGTACAAAATAGAGAGGAAATGCGCGAAGCGCATTTCCTCTCTATTTTGTACATTCCCTTGTGCAGGGGAACCGCGAGACCGCAATAATCTAGGACGGAATGTCAGCCGGTGGAACCAGCGTGCCGGCCTTGATCTGATCGGCGAATGCCTGGGCCTTCTGGACCGCATCGGCGGGAACATCTTTGCTCGGGGGAGCATAGCCAACGCCGTCATGCGCGAGATCGAAGGTGGGCGGATTGTTGGTATACTGTCCCTGCTCGAAGCTATTGATCGTATCGTAGACGGCAACATCCACCCGTTTGAGCGCGCTGGTAATTACATCAGGATGGATATAGCCCTGGTCGGCATCGACGCCAATGCCAAAGACCCCCTTCTGGAAGGCTGCATCGAGCGCGCCGATACCACAACCACCGGCAACCTGAAAGATGATATCGGCCTGATGCTGGTTGATCTGGCTCAGGGCAATATCTTTACATTTTGCTGTCGCCGTGAAATCTTGCGAGTAATCAAGCTCCATAGTGGCTGACGGATCGACCTTCTGGAGGCAATACTTGAAGCCGGCGATGTAACGGTTGACGGGCGGGATCGATTGGCCGCCTACCACGCCCACCGTGTTCTTGCCGAGCAACTGTGGGATCTTGGCCTTACCGTCCACCTCCATCTGACCGGCGATAGCGCCAACCAGGCAGCCCGCCTCCTGCTCTTTGAAGAAGAGGGGCGCGACGTTGGGGAGATTATCGCAGTTGGAGGAACCGGCAGGGATGGCGCAGCCATCAACGATAGCAAACTTCTTGTTGGGGAACTGCTTCGCTATCTGATCCAGCGGCGTCTCCATCAGGAAGCCCACGGCGATCACCAGATCGGCGCTCTGAGCTGCCAGCGTAAGGTTAGTGACATAATCGTTCTGTGTCTGCGTCTGAATGACCTTTGCCGGGAAGCCGTACTGCTTCTGGGCCTTCGTGTAGCCGGTGTAGGCGAGGTGATTGAAACCGTTGTCGTTCAATCCTCCGATATCGGTCACGAGCGCGACCTTCTGCGGAGCTTTCGTGGTGGGTGTACTTCCGCTGCTTCCACTGCTGTTACCAGTTGTTGTGCCACTGCTCCCACAGGCGCTGAGCAGCATGACAAATATGGTCAGGAGGGATGCGAGCGGAGCAAGATAGCCAGACCTTCGCATAGACGTGTCCTTTCTTCTCCACATTGAGAGAGCGCAGCAGCATCCATAATAGCAATAGGATAGCATACTTTGTGTATCTGCGTCACAGTAATTTCTCACAAATCCGCCTTCTGTGGCACAGCAATTTCTCACAAATCCCTTTCTATACATGCCGCCTGCGGCGGCATGTATAGAAAGGGAAAAAGAGGTTTTTCGGGGGACACCCCCGCGCCCCCGTCGAGGGGCCGCAGTCCCTTGCATCCCCGCCCTACGGCAAAGAGCGGTCTCGGGAGTCTCCTATGCCCCGTCAAGGGGCCGCAGTCCCTTGCATCCCCGCCTGGCCGCGCAAAGAGCGGTCTCGGGAGCCTCCTATGCCCCGTCGAGGGGCCGCAGTCCCTTGCATCCCCGCCCTACGGCAAAGAGCGGTCTCCGCCGCTTCCCATGCCCCGCCGAGGAGCAACGGTCCCTTGCATCCCCGCTCTACGGCAAAGGGCGGTCTCGGGAGCCTCTCGCCTCCCGGGCATAGGGCTACTGCTTTTGGCTTATCCGCCCCTCATACAGGGTCTCCCGCTTTATGGAAATAAGAGAGTTGTTGGGGATCTCCTTGCATCCCCGCTTTGTGGCGCCGCGTTCTCATCGATTATATACGTAGTAACGAGGGGGGGACTCACGCCGTCACATCAATAAAAAAGGGCGCCTCGCACGAGGCGCCCCACGCAATATCCCTTATGCGCGGATCTCTTCAAGCATTGATAGATTGATAAAGAGATCGCAACTCTGGCGCAGAGTCGCGGACATAGCCTCATCGAAGGCGGCCACTTCGACGCGCACGCCATGATCGGAGCAGTAGTCGAGCATGGGCATAAAGTCGCTATCGCCGCTGACCAGGACGATGCAATCAACGGCGCGACCATCGACCAGTCGCACAACATCCATGCACAGATCCAGATCCAGGTCGGCTTTCTTGGCGCCGCTGGAGAAGGTCTTGTAGTTCTTGGTCGTGATGCGATAGCCAAGTCCTTTGACCGCCTGCAAGAACATCTGCTCATCGCCCGGCTGCGGGCTGGTAGGACAATAGGCATGCGCACGAACCAGCCGGCGATTGCCACGCAGGAAATCGAGCAGCTTGCCAAAATCTATAGCAATGCGCAGGGTACGCGCGGAGTAGAGCAGGTTGGCAACATCCACAAAGACGCCCACGCGCTCGGTTGAAGGGAAGGGAGGCAGCGAGACGGAGACGCTTGCCGGCGCCTGAGATGCACGCCGCAGCTCGGCTACCATGCGATCCGTCTGCGTTTGAATAGCCTGCGCGACGATGTTCGCAAAGTAGTTCATCGAGGCCGCCGATGGCCCGCCTTCGGTATGGCGCGTGACGGTATGAGGAGGCGTCTGGGGGCGCTGCGGCTCGGCGCGGCCAATCACGCGTCCGGTAAAGACACTGCCCCGCGCGGGCGATGGCTCCGGCGCCATGAAAGGACCGGTGGTCTCATTGCCCTGATTCATCTGGTTAACTGTGTAGCCGGAGACGATGGTATAAGGAGTGCTCGCAGTCGTACCATTTGTGCTATTCGTCGGGGCAGCGGGGGCCGGTGGCACCGGCATTACCAGCGGTGTCGGCGTCGCAGCCGGCGTTGTTGCGGCAGCGCCATTGCTGGAACTTGAGCGATGGCGCCGACGCCGGCGCGAGGTCACTTTTTGTAGCTCAGAGTACTCCAGCGGCGGGAGATCCTCTGGCGCGATATTGCCCGGAGCTTCTGTGGCCTCTGTGGCGGACGCGGCAGCATCAATCGCTGGAGCCGTGGCGGCAGCCTGCTCCTTCTGGCGCTCGCTTCCCGAACGGCGGCGTCCCGCTTCCGGGGCGGCCTGTGGCGCTGCGCCTGCGCTCTGTTCGGGCACCTGCTCCTGTGCAACTGCCTGTCTGGCGGCTGACTGCGTACCGCTGCTCGCTGATTTTGTTTGAGCGCTCGTTACTTGCTCCGCTTCGGCCCGTGAAGGCGCGGGCTGAGTACTGGCCGCAGTCGCGGCAGGGCGATCAAAGCGATAGCGGCGCGCCGGGCGCGGTGTCTCCGGCTCCGCCGGGGTTTCGGCTGGTGCCGGGGCCGCCTCGCTGGTGGCTGTGATCTCCGGAGGTGGAGCTTCCACCGGGGGGGCAGTTTCTTCACGCTGGTGCCGGCTGCTATGACGTGGCACGCGCACGCGCGATGGCGGACGCAGCAGCGGCGATACGGCGCGCGCTGCCGGCTCGGCCTTCTCTGTTTTCGCCTCGACCGCCGTATCCTTGCTCGTTTCTTCCGCCTGCTCCTGCTCGCTGATGACCGGCGGGCGCTCCGCTGCGGGTGCAGGCACGGAAACCTCCCCGGTGGCGGGCGCCTCCGGCACGGGGGTCAGCAACGCCGCAGGCGCCTCTTCCCCACTCGCGCCTTCGGGCGATACGAGCGTATCCAGTGCGGGTGATGGCTCGGCAGGCGCGGCGAGATCGCCCTCCACCGGAGAAAGCAGCTTGAACGCCTCTTCACGGGATTCCTGCAACGCGGCGCTGAAGCGCGCCTCGGCCTCGCGGAACTCTTCGATAAAGGCTGTGAAAGGACGAACCTCCTCCTGAGTTTCTACAAATGGAGCGGCTTCAAAGCCCTGGCTCGTCTTCTCGTTCTCCTTCTCCTTCTCCTTCTCCTGATCCTGCTGCTCGCCTGCGGGAGCGGCAGTTATCTCCGCCCCGGCCCGGGCGGGTTCTTCGGTGTGACCCTCTTCATATGTCTCGGTAGGAGGTGCAACATCGGCCGGGGCAGAAATGGCCTGCGCTTCCGCCTCATCCGTTTCTTCCCCGGCGGACGTTGTGGTCGCGAAAGCTGCGGAGGCGACCCGGGTTTCGAGGGCAGGAGTTTGCTCTACGACTGTTGTTTCAACGTCGTTTTCATCATAATCGTGTTGTGTTGTCACTAAGATCTCCAGTCTCAGTCGCTACGAACCGGAGCGCAGGGTGTCACCGTAGAATATGTCCGACTGAAGATGACGGGGCGAACATATGCTCTCTGATTGTTCCCAGTTGTTATCGCGATATGTGTTACTGATGGGCAGAAGCAAGCATCATTTGTTGAAGCCATGACTGGTTTTAACAATGGCGGACATCCTTTTCGAGCGTAACTGCGCGATCAAGCGCACCATGAGTGCGCTTCTACAGGCTGGCAAACGCGATCAATCGCGCGGCTACGCAACATAAATCATATCCTCTTGCTAAAAACCGTCACAGGTCTCAACAATCTCGCCCCTCCCTGGTCGCAGTCTCCTCCACGCTGCGCTAATTGTGTTCCCGGTTCGATCTTGCTGTCGTCTGTCTATGCTGTTGACTTGACTCTTGATGCCCATCACCGCTCAATGGCGGAACACTGGTGGGCACGGGACGAACATCAGGTTCTCTCACCACGTTCGTCCCAACCATTGTTGGCAGATGATTGCCAGTACTGGTATCGTGCTGATTGGTAGTGATGCGGAGCGCATGATCTTGTAATGCCCCGTGCCGGTGCGTCGAGCGCCAGACCGAGACAATACGCTCCACTGCGGTCACATTTGAGAAGACCGCGAGCAAGGCCAATGCCCAGATACCAGTGTTCGTTAAAAGTCCGATAGCCAGGATGATGACACGTTCCGGGCGGGCAAGCAGTCCAGTTCTGCACTCGATTCCCAGACCTTCGGCACGAGCTTTGGCGTAACTTACCATCATCGAGCCAACTATAGCTACACAGATGAAAACGATCATCCAGCTTTGCTCGTTGGGAGCCGGCCAGAGTGGATCTTGGAGGCCGGGCCGCTGCAAGGCATAAAAGAGCAGTCCCAACAGGATGATACTTTCCGAATAGCGGTCAAGCGTCGAGTCAAAAAATGCGCCAAAGGTCGTGGCAGCGTTGCGGACACGCGCCATCGCACCATCGAACATGTCAAAGATGCCAGCAAACAGCACCAGCAAACCGCCCGCAAACAGGAATCCGTGAGCAATAACGATTGCCGTCAGTATACTGAGCAACAGCCCGATCCCTGTCAGCATATTCGGAGTGATACCCAGTTGAGCCAGTGGTTTAAGCAGTAATGTCACCAGGTGTCTAGCCTGTTGCTGTATGCGTCTGCTAAACATGCCCTTATTGTACCACATTTACCCCGAGAGGACTAGCTCTTTTTGGTAGAGATCAGGACCATTTAAAAGTGGCGGCATGTGACTCAATCGTGCATAGCCGCGCGCTTTATTACGCGTACCAGGATATATAAAAAAGCGAAAACGGCGCGATGATACGTGTTGACGGCCAGAAAAAGGTCCTGTCCTTCCCTGATCTTGTTCGTTACAACTCATCATCGCGCAGCTACGCACTTTTAAAGCGCTCTGGATAGAGATATTTGTCAGGCAACCTGCACAGTCGAGGAGGAGCGCAGGCGGGTTAAGCGGCGCGCCCGGCGACCCTGTGGCGTCATCAGCAGATAACGCCCCCACTGGATATAATCCTGCATGCCCCATAACCTGCCGCCGGGGGCGCTTGACCCGGCCTCGATAGTAGAGCGTACATCCAGCGCGCTCTTGCCCTCGAACCAGGTAATGCCGCTGCCAATTGAGGCTAAAGCATGGGCATCGCTATTGCCAAGTTCGGCCAGGCCATATACTTCGCGGTTCGCGCGCATGGCGACACGGTTGGCGTAAATGCCGCAAAAGCTGGCATTCCAGGTCTCTATGCCGTCAAGCCAGACATCTTTGGAGGCGTGTATACGATCCATCACTTCTCGCCGGCAGCTATGGCGGAAAAGGCGATGCAGCGGGTGTGCGACAACGGCCAGCCCTCCCTGCTCATGAATGAGGTCAATGCTGCGCTCCATACTCTGGCCGGGCGCGATGTGCTTCTCGATAAAGAGCGCCAGCAAGTGACCGTCGCGTGTGCTTACCTCCTCGCCGACGACGAAATCAAAGCGATACGATCTCTTCATCCAGAGGTCGCGCGCGCGCAGGGCGCCCTCGATAACGTCGTGATCGGTAATGGCGATTACATCCAGCATAGTGCGCTGCTGCACATGCTCGAGAATCTGTTCGATGGTGGCGCTGCCGTCGCTGTAGGTACTGTGCATATGTAGATCGGCCATGCCACATTTACCAATCCGGTACGCCTGTTGTGGTGTCATGCGCTTGCGCTTCTTGAGGTTCGCGGTTCCTTCAGGAGAGGCACACCCTGACAGGGAGGACATGTTATCGTTTTTGCCGGTTATCATCTAAGCCCTTTATTTCCTTCTCTAACTTTTTTTAATCCTCCAATCCCGCGTCCGCTTCTATAAGCGCGGCGCCGACAGGAGGGGATTCCACCCGGTAAGCAGGATCGACCAGACCTTCCAGGCGATGCAGGCAGTGCTGGAAACGTTCAAGGTTGAGAGAGCAGTATGTCTGGCGCCCGGCACGCCGCGTCTGAATCAGGCCCGCGCGCCGGAGCTTGCGCAGGTGCCACGATACCAGCGGCTGGCTGAGGTTTAACATTTCGGTGAGGGCGGTGACGGTCACTTCGCCCTGACGCGCAAGATGATAGACGATGGTGAGACGGGCCACACCCGCCAGGGCCTTTACCATGATCTTGAGGTCTCGCCAATCGTTCATCGCCGCTCTCTTCCCGCTTCAAGGGATGTAATCCATAAAGCTTTGTTTAATAAACTTCTCTTTATATTTTAAGGCGCGGAAGAGAAAGTGTCAAGATGGCACATACCCCCGAAATCAGGTATTGTGTTGGCGGCCTGTCTGTGTTATACTATGCCCCGTCAAGCCCGCGTAGCTCAATTGGCAGAGCAGTCGACTCTTAATGTGCGCCGCTGCGCTCTTGATAACCTTGTTGACGAAGGTCAACACCACTGAGATGGTTGTGGTTAAGGCGCCACCTCACCCGATCCCGAAAGGGTAAGGGGACAATAGCATGGATGGAAAAGTACAGCGTAAGCTGTGCAGCCAGGCCGTATATGGTCAGGCCGGGTTTGCCGAATCCGAGGCGCGTTTGCCCTCACAGGGCCGTATGTATACGTTGCATACGTACAGGGTTAACGATTAATTGAGATTAAGAGGATCGTTAAACATCTCCCCTGTAAGACACTCCAGTGCGAGTCAAGCGCCGCAAGGAGACCTGTGTACGGACCAGGTTATCAAGGGAACTGCGGGATCGCCTAAACCGCGCGAGCGGCATGGCGACGGAGCGCCCATAGTACTCAAACGATTGGAGTAAGGTCCAATACACGGGGAAGGGGCGCAGGAGGAGTAGCCCGCGAGGGTGAAACTCTGGAGAGCCGGATGCGGTGAAAGCTGCACGTCCGGTTCGGGAAGAGATGATTGGCGGCGCGCCGGTTATCTGCTTCACTCGATTGGTTGGAGGTTCGAGTCCTCTCGCGGGCACCTTGCTTTTTATGTTCCGCGTTGTCCACGCACAATCACCGTGCTGCGTGCGGTAAAGATCGGCTGTTGATCGCTGCCGGTCCCTGTCATCTCGGTCACGACGATAGTCATGGGGCCGGTGCGCCCGGTTCGCTCGCGCACATCGACCACGCGCGCCACACACGTTACCTCCTCGCCAACACGCAGCCGCCGCGTGTAGTCGTAGACCTGCTCGCCATGCAGGAGCTGCATCTTTGAGCCATCGAGTCCGAGTTCGGGAATACGGACGCGAAACGTGGTAGGGAAGGTCGGAGGAGCATACTCTGGCGGCTCTCCTCTCTGTAAGGCCGGGTCGTCTATGGCCTCCATAAAACGCTGCACCGCCTCCCGTGTGACCTGGAAGGTCTGCGGGGCCGAACTCTTACCGATGAGGCTGCTGTCAATAGACATAGAAGGTGCTCCTTATTTACTTTTAAACAACACCGCGCCGAAACAATGATATTATAACAAAATCCGTTTGCCAGCGGCATCGCGTGCTGGCGCCTGCGGCGCTCGCATTTTTTAGTTGTATTGTGGAGAAATGCGCTTCGCGCATTTCTCCACAATACAACTACAATCCCAGGCGTGGCGGAGCCGCGCAAACGCCCGGCGAGGAAGGGTGAATGGGAACCCCCTGTCCCCTGATATGGGAGCTACTGTCCCCCTGGACCTCCTGCCCGGCCAGAGGCAGGGTAAAGGTGATTTTCGTGCCCCGCCCGGGACTGCTCTCGGCCTTGATCCTGCCATTGTGGGCCGTGATGATGGCCCTGACAATTGAGAGGCCGAGGCCGCTGCCACCGGTAGCCCCGGTGCGCGAGCGGTCTGCGCGATAGAAGCGCTCGAAGACGTGCGGCAGATCTTCGGGATCGATGCCCACGCCGGTATCGCTGATCCAGATACTCAGGCTTTTTTCGCCGGGCGCCGCTCCGACGCAGATTTTGCCACCGCGCGGAGTATGGCGGCGCGCGTTGTCCAGCAGGTTGAGCAGCACTTGCGTGATACGATCACTATCGGCCAGCACGAG
>Ga0209061_1002197_pt1 | contig 26040 bp, 17 predicted proteins | sample Coa_R1_10_FD_187157 | JGI IMG/M metagenome (GOLD analysis project Ga0209061, IMG submission 187157) | Surface soil microbial communities from Centralia Pennsylvania, which are recovering from an underground coalmine fire - Coalmine... | ecosystem: Environmental > Terrestrial > Soil >... | reverse complement strand
CGAACTCCTTCCTACACAAGGGGTTTGAGCCATCATCGCAGCCCAAAGGCGCCAAGTGGTGGATCCAGGTGACCCCAGCACACCCATCTACCAGGGCTTTTGGCCCTAGAAAATCACCAGAAAGTAGTTAGCGTTAGGGGCCGTGCTGCACCTCTACCGCTCGGAGAGGGCCGACATGCTCGTCGTGCCGCTCGCCAACCTGCTCGCCACGCCTGTGGCTGACCCGATGGTCCGCGAAGTGGTCGCGGTGCCGACGCGTGGCGTCGAGCGCTGGCTGGCCCAGAGCCTATCTCACCACCTGGGGGCCAGCGAGGCAGACGAGGACGGAGTGTGCGCGAACATCGACTGGCCCTTCCCGGGAGCACTCGTCTATATGGCAACCGCGGCCGCGTCGGGCATGCACGTGGGCAACGAGTGGCGTGCTAGTGCCCACAACGACCCCTGGAGCCCGGGACGGCTCGTGTGGCCGATAGTGGAGGTGCTGGACGAGTGCCTAGACGAAGAGTTCCTACGCCCAGTTGCCAGCCACCTCAGGACGGCCTGCGGCGAGCCCGGCACCCAAGCGCCAAGGCGCTTCGCCACAGCTCGCCACATTGCAGACCTCTACGACAGCTACAGCGTGCACCGGCCTGAGATGGTCCTTTCATGGCTGGAGGCCAGCGGGCCCTCTAGCTGCCCCGGCCTGGCGAGCACCGGGCTGGGAGGGGGCCCTGACAGCTCGATGGGGCCCCAGCCGGCCGGTGCAAGCGCACGTCGTCGGGCAGGCCTCGGGGCAAGCTTCCGGGAAGAAGACGTCGCGTGGCAGGCTGAGCTGTTCCGGAGGGTGCGCCAACGCGTTGGTGCGCCAAGCCTTGCAGAGCGCTTGATGGGGGCCCCGCAGGTGCTGTCCGACAACCCAGAGCTGCTCCCGCTCCCAGGGCGGCTCTTTGTGTTTGGGCTCACCCGCCTACCTCCCAGCCACTTGAGCGTCCTTAGGGCCATAGCGGCAAGACGGGAGGTCCACCTGTTCCTCCTGCACCCATCGGGCGCACTTTGGGACAGCGTGGAAGAAAAGCTTGCTCAGGGCACCGTTCAGCTAACCCCCTTGCCAGCACGCGAAGACGACCCGACCGCCCACATGGCGCACAACGCGTTGTTGCGCAGCTGGGGACGCGATGCACGAGAGATGCAGCTCGTGCTCGCCTCCCAGGGCATTGCCGGCGGGGAGCACCTCCCGGTCGGGCTAAGCGGTGGCCCAAGCGGTGGTGGCCCAAGCGGTGCCTGCTCCGCTCAGCCCAGCCTCCTCAGCTTGCTACAAGCCGGCATCCGAGCGGACATTGGGCCGCCCGGGCCAGCGCCCCCGGGCGAACAGGACTTGCGGCCTGTGCTCGCTGAGGCCGACAAAAGTGTCCAGGTCCATGCTTGCCATGGCCGTGCGCGTCAAGTGGAGGTCGTGCGCGACGCCGTGCTCCACCTGCTTGCTGAAGACGCCACGCTCGAGCCGAGGGACGTGATCGTGATGTGCCCCGACATAGAGCTGTTCGCCCCCCTGGTCACCGCGACCTTCGCACCGCTTGCCGGGCCGGCTGGTGAGGAGGCACGGGGGCCCGTGCTGCGAGCGCGCCTAGCCGACCGCTCGCTCCGCCAGACGAACCCCCTCCTCGCGGTGGCTGCGGCCCTGCTCGAGCTGGCTGCGGGCAGGGTGAGCGCACCCCAGGTGCTCGACTTTGCCTCAGCGGCCCCCGTGCGCCGTCGCTTCAAGCTCAAAGACGAGGACCTGGCGAGGATAGCGCAGTGGGCACGGGGTACCGGTGCCCGGTGGGGCCTCGACGCCTCCCACCGAGAGGCATGGAAACTAGGGAGGCTCGGCCAGCTGGCGACTTGGAGGTTGTGCCTCGACAGGCTGTTGCTGGGAGTAGCCATGGCGGGCTCGCCCGAACCTTTCGAGGGTTTGCTGGCGCTTGAAGACGTTTCAAGCACCGACATCGACCTGGCAGGCCGTTTTGCCGAGCTCATGGCGCGCCTCCATGCCGCCCTGCAGCAGCTGTCGGCCCGGCAAAGCGTGCGGGCCTGGGCCGCTGCCTTAACACGAGCGACAGAAAGCCTCGCCTGCCCCACCGAAAGCTGGCAGCACGACGAGTTCTACGCCGTCCTATCGGACGTGGCGCTTTTGGCGGGCCCGGGCACCTCTGTGCAGGCTGCCGGCACGGGCCTATCGACCTGTGAGGCGGGCGCCGGCACGGGCCCGCTCTTAGACCTGGCCGAGGTGACCTACCTACTCTCAGAACGCTTGCGCGGCAGGCCTACGAGGGCGAACTTCCGTACTGGCGACATGACGGCCTGCACGCTGGTACCCATGCGGTCGGTACCGCACAGGGTCGTGTGCCTGCTCGGGCTCGACGGCGCTGCGTTCCCGAGGCGTAGCGGCCTCGACGGTGACGACCTGTTGGCCGCCCGGGCTAGAGTTGGTGACCGCGATGCCCCGAGCGAAGACCGCCAGCTGCTGCTGGACGCTCTCCTGGCAGCGAAGGACCACCTGGTGCTCACCTACGAAGGCAGGGACCAACGCCAAAACCTGCCGGTACCACCAGCGGTACCTGTTGCCGAACTGCTCGACACCATAGACCGCACGGTCCGCCACCCAGACCCAGCGCGCCCTGCCCGAGAGATGGTCGTGGTGGAGCACCCCCTCCAGCCGTTCGACCCGCGCAACTACACGCCAGGCGAACTGGGTTCGCGCGGGCCGTGGCGTTTCGACCGCACCAACCTCGAGGGAGCGATAGCTTTCGCGGGCGACCGCCAGCCAAGGAAGCCTTTCCTCGATGGCCCTCTAGCCTGGCAGCCGCCCAAGACGCTCCAGTTGAGCTCCCTCGTGCGGTTCCTGGAGTCCCCTGTGCGGGCGTTCTTGAGGGAGCGCCTGGGGCTGTACGACCTCTCGGGCGAAGCAGTGCTGTCCTGCCGGCTCCCCCTGGAGCTAGGGCCACTGAGCGCCTGGGCTCTCGGCAACAGGCTGCTGGCGTCCGTGCTCGCCGGCAAGAGCCTTGACGAGGCCGCCAGCACTGAAAGGGCGCGTGGCCTCTTGCCCCCAGGAGCCCTCGGCGAAAAGGCGCTCGGCCAAGCTCTGGAGACGGTCGCCTCGTTGCTGGAGGCTGCTCGGGGAGCCGCCGACTTCGCCGAGCCGGCGCGCTCGGTCGAGGTCAACGTCTGCCTACCAGGCGGGCGCGAGCTCGTAGGGACGGTCCCCAACGTCCGTGGGGCGGCCATTGCCACATGTACCTACTCGAGGCTCCGAGCCAAACAGCGCCTACAGGCGTGGGTACAGCTATTGGCACTGTCCGCAGCCGAGCCTGAGCTCGCCCCCCGCGCAGTGACCATAGGCCGGCCGGGGACGAGCCAGGCGGGCGGGTGTAGGCAGCTCCTTGGCCCTCTTGGCAGGGCTGGGGCCGAAATAGGGCAAAGGGCGAAAGAGGGCCTGTCCGTGCTCGTCGACCTCTATGACCGCGGCATGCGCGAGCCGTTGCCCTTGTACTGCGAGACTTCAGCTGCCTGGGCCTCGGCCCGCCGCCGCGACGAAGACGCAATCAGCCTTGCCTCTCAAATGTGGGAGCCGAGGCGCGCAGGGCCTTTCGCCGAGGCGGTTGCGGCTGAGCACGTAACGGTGCTCGGCGGCACAAGGCCCTTTGGCGACCTGCTCGAGGAGCGCCCCGCGCCGGGCGAGGACGCCCCGGGCTGGCCGGTCGGGGAAACGAGCCGCTTCGGCAGGCTGGCAGTGCGGCTTTGGGGGCCTCTGCTCGACCACGAAGCCCTGGTGGTCTCAGGTGCCTGAGAGGCCCTTTGACCCCTGCGGCGAGCTCCCAGGGCCGGGGGTCACCCTCCTCGAGTCCAGCGCCGGCACCGGCAAGACGTACGCCCTAGCAGGGCTGGTCACTCGCTTCGTCGCCGAAGGTGCGGCGGGCTTGTCCGAAATCCTTGCGGTGAGCTTCACTCGCGCCGCCGCCGGCGAGCTGAAAGAGCGCGTGTGGTCGAGGTTGGTTTCGGCTGAGTCTGCCTTGGCCCGCCTCCTCGGGCGCGCAGAGGGCCCTCCTTTGGGAGATCCTCTCCTAGGCCTCCTGGCACGCCCTTGTGGCTCGAGCCCAACCACCCTCGTGGAGCGCCGGCAACGGCTTTCACGAGCCTTGGCCAACTTCGACTCGGCGACTATCACGACGACGCACGGTTTTTGCTACATGGTCCTGGGCGCACTCGGGATCTGGGGGGAGTTCTCGCCCGGGGCGGCGCTCCTGGAAGACCCCAGGGAGCTGGTCGAGGAGGTGGTAGACGACCTCTACGCTCGCTGGGTCTGTACGCGGGGCGCCCTGCCGTTCAGCCCTAAGGAGGCCCTGACTATAGGGCGTGAAGCCGTGGACAACCTGGGCTCCGCGCTGGAGCCGCCTGCCGAGGACGCCGACGACAGCCCACCTGGGCTGCGCCGACGGCTCGCCAAGGGTGTGCGGGAAGAAGTGGCCCGCCGGTTGGCCAAGGCCAACCTCGTTACTTACGACGGCATGCTCGTAAGGCTCGCGGACGCGCTTGGCGACGCTGAAAAGGGCCAAGCCGCTCGTAGGCGCCTAAGCGAACGCTACCGCGTCGTGCTCGTCGACGAGTTCCAAGACACCGACCTCGTGCAGTGGGACGTGCTAAATAGGGCCTTCGGCGACAGCGGTGTGCGGCTGGTGCTTATAGGCGACCCCAAGCAGGCGGTCTACTCCTTCCGGGGAGCCGACGTGCACGCTTACTTGGCGGCAAAGCGCGAAGCAGCGCCCGCCAGCCTCTACACCCTCGAGCACAATTGGCGCTGCGACGCCCGCCTTGGCGAAGCCCTTGACGCGTTGTTCGGCCGTGTACAGCTCGGCGACCCCGAAATTTCCTACCGCCCCGTGAGAGGGTCCTGCCAGCACGCAGGCCCTGGCATCCTGCCACCCAGCGAGCCGCTCCGGCTGCGTTGGCTCAACCGCTCGCAGGCCTACCCGGGCAAAAGGGCCCGTACGTACAAACCCATCCCAAAGGACGAAGCGGAGCAGTTGGTGGCTTTCGACTTGGCCGCGGACGTGGCCAGGCTGCTCGCACCCGGTGCGCAAATCTTGGGGCGGAGGAGCTCTGGCGCGAGGCAACTCGAGCCAGGCGATGTCGCAGTGCTGGCCCGCACCAACGAACAGGCGAACCTCTTGCAGGCAGCACTGCTGTCCGCTGGCGTACCTGCTGTCGTCTCGACCAGCCGCAGCGTCATGTCCACTGAAGCCGCCAAGGACTGGCTTTGCCTGCTCGACGCCCTCCAGGAGCCGTCGTCACGCCCACTAGCCGCCAGAGCAGCTCTCGGGGACTTCTTTGGCAGGCGAGCAGAGGCGCTCGCTGCCGGCGACGAAGGTTTCTGGGAAGCCGTCCACGGCCGCCTCCGCGAATGGGCCTCCGCCTGGCAGCGCTCGGGCGTGGCGGGGCTGTTCGCGCAAGCGTGCGCAAGCGAAGGCCTACCCAAACGCTTGCTGGCCGAAGCCCAAGGGGAAAGACGGCTAACTGACCTCACCCACATAGCTGAGCTTCTCAACACCGAAGCGCGGCGCTCGCAACTGGGGCCCGCTGCGCTGAGGGCATGGCTGGCGCAGCGTATTGAAGAGGCGTCCAGCGAGCGGGCCGAGGCAGAGGAGCTCTGCCGTCGCCTCGACTCTGACTCCAGGGCGGTACAGGTACTGACCATCCACCGCGCTAAAGGGCTCGAGTTCCCCGTTGTTTACTGCCCCTACCTTTGGGCCGTAGGCAAAGTGCCTAGGTACGGCGAGCCGGTGCCGTTCCACCCTCAGGCCGGCCGTCCTCGTAAGTTCGACGCTGGCGGCAAAGACAGCAGCTCTTACAAGGAGCATTTCGAGATGGCGCGCCAAGAGGCCGACGGCGAGGACCTGCGCCAAATGTACGTCGCAGCAACTCGCGCCATGCACCAGTTGGTGCTGTGGTGGGCGCCCGCCACAAAGTGCCAGCGCTCACCTCTCGGCCGGCTGCTTCTCTCGGGCAGGGGCCCTTCTGGCGCTCTGGCTGAGCCACGGGCCAAAGAGCCTCGCGACGAAGAGGTGGCCGCCGCCTTGGAGCGCCTTGGCGCTCAGGCTCCCGGCCTTGTGGGCATTGAGCAAATTGGCCCAGGCCAATTGCCTCCCCAACGAGGCACCGCACAGGTTGGGCACGTTCGCCCGGCGCTTAGCGCCATGGTTTTCGACCGCGCCCTAGACTCCAGCTGGGGCCGCCTTTCCTACAGCAGCATCGCCAGCATCGCCGCGCCAGCGCATGGCGAGCTCGCCGTGAGCACCGAGCCCGAAGACCCAGGCGTGGCGGACGAGCCGCTGGCCTCCGACGAGCCTGTGCCGCTCGTGGCCCCCCCGAACGCCGCTTCTGGCGAAGAAATGCGGTTGCGGTCGCTGCTGTCGCCCTGGGCCGACATCCCAGCTGGCCCAGCCGTGGGGACCTTTACCCACCAGGTTTTGCAATTAGTGGACTTCTCGTCAGCGGACCTCACAGCTTCGCTCACCTCTGCCGTGGGTAGCCTCGCCGGCTCTTGGCCAGGGCGCCCTGGCGCCGCGCCCGGCGTCGTCGCTGCCATCGCAGCCTCCATCAGCACAGGCCTCGGCCCGCTGGCCGGTGGGGTGAGCTTGAGGGCCGTACAGCGCAAGGACCGCTTGGACGAGCTGCGTTTCGAGCTGCCCCTCTGTGGGGGCGAGAAGCCCTGCGGCACAGCCACGGCCCTTGACCTCGCCGACGTGTTTTCTGCCCACGTGCGCCCCGGTGAACCCTTGTCCATTTACGCTGAGGCCCTCCGGTCCGAAGCGGTGGACGCGACTTTCAGGGGGTACCTGAACGGCAGCCTCGACTTGGTGTTCCGCCTCCCTTGGCTCAAAGGGCAACGGTACTTCGTGGTGGACTACAAGACCAACTGGCTCGCACCAGCCGGAGAGGCGCTGAGCGCCTGGCATTACCGGCCCAGCGCCATGGAGGCCGAGATGCTCCGAGCGCATTACGTCCTCCAAGCTCTCTTCTACCTCGTCGCCCTGCACCGCTACCTTCGCTGGCGGGTGCGAGGTTACGACCCCGAAGAGCACCTGGGGGGCGTCCTCTACCTGTTCGTGCGAGGCATGTTCGGCCCTGACCAGCCTGCTGCGCAGGGGCACCCCTGTGGCGTGTTCTCCTGGCGCCCGCCTACAGCCCTCGTGGAAGACCTCTCCGACCTCCTAGCACTGAAGAGGCGCCAAAAGTGACTGGCTGGGGCGAGTTTGACGCCGACGTGGTGCTCGGGGTGCCAGCGGAAAGCCTCCTAGGCGCCTTCAACCGCGCTGGCGTGCTCGCACCGGCAGACGTGCACGTGGCCAGTACCCTCTGCCGCCTCTCGGGCGAGGAGGACGAACTGGTGAAGTTGGCAGCGGCCCTCGCTGTGCGCGCCCCACGAGCCGGGCACGTGCGCGTCGACCTGTCCGCTGTGCGTTCCACGGCCCTCGCCGGTCCTCAGGACGAGCCCACCTACCGGGGCGAACGAGGCCAAGCCCTCGACGAGCTGCCCTGGCCCAACCCCGAAGAGTGGCTCGCGCGGCTCGAGCAGAGCGCGCTCACGAGCACGAGGGCGCGTCCCGACCCTCGGCGGCCTCTCCGGCTCGAAGGAAGCTCCCTCTACCTCGAACGCTACTGGCGCGACGAGCGCGCCGTCGCCGACGATCTCCTGCGGAGGGCCGAAGCCCCCCCTGCCACCCTCGACGAAGAGCGCCTCGAGGCTCAGCTCGACGTGCTCTTCGACGACGACCCCTCGGGGTTACAGCGCGCCGCGGCAGCTACCGGTGCCCGCCGGCTCCTGTGCGTCATAGCCGGCGGGCCAGGCACCGGCAAGACAACCACAGTTGCGCGCCTGCTGGCGCTTGCCTACGACCAGCGTGCTTGCCAAGGTGCCTCACCACCTGCGGTCGCTCTCGCTGCCCCCACGGGGAAAGCCGCGGCGCGGATGGCAGAGGCCGTGCGTTCCGAAGCCCACCGTCTGCCTTTGGCCCAAGGTGCCCGGGAATGGCTTAGCAGCCTCGAGGCCTCTACGGTGGACCGGCTCCTGGGGCGGCGCCCCGGGAGGGCTGCCTTCCGCCACGGCCCCCACAACCACCTCCACCACGACCTTGTCGTAGTGGACGAAACGTCGATGATGTCGCTGCCGCTCATGGCCAGCCTGCTGCGGTCCTTGCGCCCTGACGCCCACCTCGTCCTCGTTGGCGACCCCGAGCAGCTCGCATCTGTCGAAGCTGGCGCGGTGCTCGCCGACATCGTGGCGCCTCCGGGGGCCTTTGCCACAGGCAGGGTCGTCGAGGACGAGGTCCTTATAGGCAACGTCCCCACCGACGCTCTTATAGGCAACGTCCCCACCGACGCGCCAGGAGTCCCTAGCTTGGCTGCGCGCTGCGGCCAAAGCCAGCCAAACAGCCCGAGCGCAGCCAAGCTCTCCGAGTGCTTGACCGTGCTTCGCGTGAACCACCGTTTTCGTGACGCGCTCGCCGAACTGGCAGCAGCGGCACGCGCCGGGGACGCCGACGCCGTGGTAGCGGCCCTGCGTGGCGGCGAGCACGGCCACGACGGTGCTTCGGTGCGCTGGCTGGAAGTCGACGCACCTAGCGAGCCACCTGAAGCCTTAGAGCCCGTCCTCGCCATTGCTGGCGCCGCCTCCAGGGCACTTGCCCAAGCCAGCGCAGCCGGCGAAACGGCTTTGGCGCTCCGGCTGCTCACCCGTTTCAGGCTGCTTTGCGCTCACCGCGAGGGGCCTGACGGTGCTGCCACTTGGAACGCTCGGCTCGAGCGGCTCCTCACCAGCGGCGAGGCCGCCAATGCCAGCGCGAGCGGCTGGCACGCGGGCCGGCCCGTCGTCATGACCGAGAACGACTACAGCTTGGGGCTGTTCAATGGGGACATCGGCGTAGCAGTAGTGGCCGAGGGAGGCCGTCTCGAAGTCGCCTTCCCCAAAGGGGCTGGGGCCGCCTTGGTGAGCCCATCTCGCCTTGGAGCAGCCCAGACGGCGTACGCGATGACCGTGCACAGGGCACAGGGCTCGGAGTTCGACGAGGTGGCCTTCGTGATGCCCGCAGCAGGGGCGCGCGTCCTGACCCGTGAGCTGTTTTACACGGCCGTCACCAGAGCACGCCAGCGGGTAACCATCGCCGGCACTGAAGAGGCAGTTCGCGCCGCCATAGCTCGCCCGGTGGCGCGAGCTTCGGGCTTGGCGGCCCGGCTGTGGGGGCCCGGGAGCGAAGCTGGGCGACGAGAGGACCGCCTTGGCGCGGCTCAGTGAACGCTGGGTGCGCCTCTGCGAAGACGGCGCGCTCCGCGGCCGGGACTGGAGCCGGGCTGCCGCGGCGCTCGCCGACGCGTGGCTGAAGGAGCTTTTCTGGCAGGCCGTGGGTAGCCCTGAGCCCGCTCACGGCTCACGAGCACGCCCAGTTGGCCCGGGCAAATGGCGAGCCAGGCTGACGGCGCCGTCCGGCCCAAGCCCTGGGAGAGGCCTTGCCCTGATGGCGGTTGGCAGCTTGGGGAGGGCTGAGCTGGCACCAGGGAGCGACCTGGACCTCGTGCTCGTGCACGCCGGCAGGCCAGACGTCAACGAGGTGGCGGACAGGCTCTGGTACCCGATCTGGGACGACCCGATGCCTCTCGACCACAGCGTCCGGACGGTCCCGCAGGTCGTCGAGGCGGCCGAGTCCGACCTCAAGGTGGCCCTCGGGCTCGTCGACGCAAGGTTCGTCGCTGGCGACGAGGAGCTGGGGGCTCGTTTCGTCGGCACGAGCCGGCGCCTCTGGCAAACCCGGGCCGCGAGATGGCTGCCTCGTGTCCTGCAGAGCCGTGCTGAGGCCCAGGCGGCCCATGGAGAAGTGGCCTTTGTGCTCGAGCCCAACTTGCAAGAGGGCGTCGGGGGGCTCCGCGATGTGCAGGTGCTCAGCCTGCTCCGGCAAGTGACCCCGGTTTTCCCGCCGGCTGCTAGGGACGAGCGGCTCGCAGCCGCAGCCGACCTCCTGCACGCAGTAAAGGTCGAGCTGCAACGCCACAGCCGGCGCCACAGCGAGAAGCTCCTCATAGAAGATCAGGACCGAGTAGCACAAGCCCTGGGCATGGAGGGGCGCGAGCAGCTTGCGCTCCAGGTGGCGAGCGCGGGAAGGGCCATAGCCTGGGTGTCCGAAGATGCTGCCAGGAGGGTAAGGTCATGGCTTGCCGGCCCGCGAGGCAGGGCGGGTTCGGCCGATAGGAGCGTCGGAGCTGGGCTCGTGCTTCGAGACGACGAGGTGGCGGTCCCCGCCGGTACAGCAGCCAGCCCGGCGCTCGCTTTGCGTGCTGGCGCGGCTTCGGCGGAGCTCGGCGTGCCCCTCTCCCGCCAGGCGATGGAGTGGCTGGCAGAGAACGCTCCGGAGCCGGAGGCTCCCTGGCCTGCTGATGTGCTACGCGCTCTGCTCAGGTTGCTCGCCACGGGACGAGCCGGGGCCCACGCCATCGAAACGCTCGACCACCTTGGCGTCTGGGAACGCTATTTCCCCGAGTGGCCACATGCCCGCAACCGCCCCCAGTTCGACCCCTACCACCGCTGGACGGTGGACCGCCACTTGCTCGAGACGGTGGCCTGCGCGGCGAACCGCTCAGGGGAGGTGAGCCGGCCGGATCTATTGCTCCTCGGCGCCTTGTTGCACGACATAGGCAAAGGCTCAGGTGGCGACCACTCCGCCAAAGGCGCAGAGGTCGCCGCTCAAGCGGGTGCCCGAATGGGCCTCACCAGCGGGGACTCCGAGGTGCTCACCAAGCTCGTCCGGCACCACCTGCTCCTGCCGGACACCGCCACCCGTCGTGACGTCGACGACCCCGCGACGGCTGAGCTGGTGGCCGCTCACGCCGGCGACCTGACAGTACTCGAGCTCCTGGCCGCTTTGGCAGCTGCCGACGGCGAGGCTACGGGGCCGTCGGCTTGGAGCAGCTGGAAGGCCCGCCTCGTCGACCGCCTTGCCTCACGCGCCAGTGCGCTCCTTGAGGGTAAGCCGCTGCCGCAAGCGGAATCCTTTCCCACCGAGCAGCACCGTCGCCTGCTCGCGGCAGGCGGGCTCCAAGTGGTGCCGGCCGGGCAAAGCCTCGTCGTCGTCGCTCCAGACAGGCCCGGCCTTTTCTCCGACGTCACTGGCGCCCTAGCGCTGCACGGCCTAGCCGTCCGAGAAGCGCGAGCCCACAGTGAGGGCACGAGCGCCCTCGAAGTGTTCGAGCTCGACCTCGACGAGCTCTCCTCGCCCCGCTGGGGACGGGTAGCCGCCGACATAGAAGCGGCTGCCCTGCGCCGCTTCAACCTCGCCGAAGCGTTGGCAAGGCGAGAACGTGAGGAGGCGAGCCGGCGCCGACGGCGCTCGGTGGCGCTCCCAGCCCCTGAGGTGCGCGTGAGCATCGACAACCGGGCATCCAGCACGGCAAGCCTGGTTGAGGTGCGGGCGCCTGACCGGCCCGGGTTGTTACACCACGTGACGGCCGCCATTGCGAGCCTTGGGCTTGACATTGTGTCCGCCCGGGCAACGACTCTGGGAGCCGCAGCAGTCGACACCTTCTACGTGCTGTACCGGGGCGCCAAGGTGCCCGAGCCCGAAGCTGAGGCTATGGCGGTGCGGTTGCGCGCTGAGGTCGAGGGCCGGTACCAAGCTTCCTTGGGCGTAAACCCGTAACAGTTTCGAAACATAGCGGTCTCCGCTTGGAAACATGGCCCCCATAGCTTCGTGGGGAGCCACTGGCCGCCCCGCCAGCGCGCCGGGGCCTTATAACGAACTCAACCGGAGGAGGGCTATTTGCAGCACCTACTGCTGAACCTACAGGCTGCCGCTGCGCCGAGCTTCTCGGACAAAGCGTACCTGAACACAGGTGACAACGCGTGGCAGATGACCGCTGCCACTTTCGTAGCGCTCATGAGCGTGCCAGGCCTGGCGGTCCTCTTCGGGGGCCTCGTACAAAAAAAGTGGGTCGTCAACACGATCCTCATGACATTTGCTGGGTTCGCTACGGTCCTCATCGTGTGGGTACTGTGGGCTTACCACATGGGCTTCGGCTCGCCCCTGTTTAGGGGTGCCAACTGGAAAGCCTCCAGCGACCCCATCACCAATTTCTTTGCCAACTTCATTGGCCGTCCCGGCACGACGCTTTCAAGCCAGGGTGAGGAGGCTCAAGCGAGCATACCTCTGGTCAACCCCGGCATGCCGCCTTTCGCGCTGCCGAACGCGAGCGTGGTGTACTTCCAGTTCGTGTTCGCTGCCATCACGCCGCTTTTGTTCCTGGGCAGTGTCCTGTCGCGCATAAAGTTCAAAGTCTGGCTGATATTCGTGCCACTGTGGACCTCGCTCGCCTACACGGTCAACGCGTTCTTGCTGTGGGGCGGGGGCTATTGGGCGCAGCAAGGGGCCGGCGACTTCTCGGGCGGGTACGTGATCCACCTGGCGGCCGGCACGAGCGGCTTTGTTGCCGCTGCCATGGTCGGGCCTCGCATAAAGAAAGACAGAGAGCGGGCCCTCCCGCACAGCCTCCCGCTCGTAGCTATAGGGGCAGGCATCGTATGGCTGGGCTGGAACGGCTTCAACGGCGGCGACCCGTACTTTGCTAGTGCGGACGCAGCTACTGCTGTCATCAACACCAACATGGCCACAGCTGCGGCACTGCTCATGTGGGTGGCCTGGGACATGTTCTTGGGCCCCGCCAAGAAGCCCACCTTCCTCGGGGCTGTGAACGGGATGGTCGTCGGGCTCGTCGCCATAACGCCTTCAGCCGGCTACGTCAACGGTGCTGGTGCCCTCTTGGTCGGTGCGATCGACTCGACGATCGTGTGGATGGCCTGGACCTATCTATCGAGGGCGAGCTTCATGAAAAAGGTAGACGACGCCATGGGCATCGTCTACACGCATGGGATCGCTGGCTTGATGGGTGGCATATTGCTCGGCGTCTTCGCCGACCCAACGGTGGTCGAGTACCAGAGCGTGAACGGGGCAAAAATATCGATAACTGGCGCTCTTTACGGCCACCCCAAGCAAGTGCTCATCCAGTTCCTAGCGGGGGTCACGGTCATATTGTGGGACGCGCTGGTGACGTTCGCCATATTGAAAGTGATCAGCTTCTTCACCCCGCTGCGGATGACCGACGAAGAATGCGAGGTCGGCGACCTAGCCGTCCACGACGAGGAGGCTTACCCAGAGACAGAGGGCGTGTCGCGGGTCCTGCCAGGCTACTCGACCTCCCCGCCTGTACCAGCTCCCGCGAGCGTCCACGCCAGCAGCTCCCTGCCGGTTGGGGGTGGTGCCTGATGGTGCTCGTCACAGCGGTGGTCAAGCCCCATGCACTCGACGCTGTCCGCGAAGCGCTCTCCTACCTCGGGGTCGCAGGCATGACTATCACAGAAGTAAAGGGCTTCGGCCGCCAGCGCGGCCACACCGAGGTCTACCGGGGAGCAGAGTACAGAGTGGAGTACCTCCCAAAGCTCAAGGTAGAGGTCCTCTCGACGGCCGAGATGGCTGACGAGGTCGTTGAGACGATAGCCAAGGCCGCCCGTACTGGCAAGATCGGCGACGGCAAGATCTGGGTGACAGCAGTTGATGCTGTGACGAGGATCCGCACGGGTGAGACCGGCCCGAGCGCCATCTGAGGCAAGTTCAAAGGTCCACAGGCAATGGCGCGAGGGAAGTTCCAGAGAAGGAAACGTGGAACCACCGGGCAGGCCCGAGGTGTTAAGCCATGGGTGGGTTCCCCGGTGGGGGCGGTCAGTCCCACTCTTACCGCCCCAGCTGGCCAAGGTGCCAGTTGCGCGCCGACGAGGGCCGGCAGCCCGGCGGAGTTGCCGGCCCTCGGTGTGGCCGTGATGTCGCCGTGGGGCTGGCGCGTGCTGGCAGTGTTCGCAATGGTCGCCCTCGGCCTCAGCCTCACCTTCTTCGTCGACAAAAGGCCTACCTTCGGCGCCTTGTGGGTGGTGGTGACGCTCGCTTGGGGCGGCTTCGGGCTGAAGCTTTGGCGCGACCACCTCGCCTGGGACCAGACGGCCTCTGGCCCTAAACCTGAAAGGCCGGAGGCGAGCCACGCTGCTAGGCTTAGGGAGCGGTCGCGCCCGTAACGGTCACACGGTCTCGGTACGGCACGAGCTCCTCCCACGCGCGCCCCGGCGCTAGGGGGATCTCGGTGCCGTCCGGCTCCACGAACCTCGCCGGCACCCCGAGCCGCGGCCTCGTCCAGCGGCCGGCTAACTCCTCGCCGTCACGGAAGACCCAGGCAGGCCCAGAGCCCGTCAGGGTCAGCTCGTACTCGTGAGCGCCGTTGTCGTCCTCAAGGTAAGGGGTGGGGTACATGCGGACGTGCAGGACCACTACGTCGGCGGCCGAGATCTGTTGGCCGTTGCCCAGCATGGCGGGGCCGTTGTCAGCCGGGGTGCACCCTTCCTGCTCACCGGGAGGGCACGCGTAGGAGCGCAGCCAGAGGTGCTCGGCCGGGGACCAGGTCCAGGTCGTAATGTCGAGCGGGTAGCCCACGTGCACGGCGGTGACGGGCTTGCCCCCAGCCGGGTTCGGGCCATAGGCAAAGTAAGGTCGCGGCGGGGTTTGTGGGTAGCCTCTGGCGGCCGCGGCCTCGTACAGCAACGACGTCGACGTGGCGAGGTTGTGGGGGGCAATGCGCGTCGGGTCCCGCCAGTACGCCTGGCCGGCAGTCTGTGCCCCGACGTCTTCGAGCAGCGAGCCGGGAGAGCCGACCTCGTCCATGACTGGCTGGATGCCACCCGAGAAGGCAAACAGGACCTTCCCGAACGGCTCGAGGATCTGCGCGTCCACCAGGCGAGCTGAGCGCACGGGCTCAATGCGGCCAGCTTGCTGGCATTCGAACACTGCGATGAACCGGGTGACTCCCCCCTCGACCGGCTCTTCAAAGACAATGTCGGCCGCGTCCAGGCCCCACTGGGGACGCGCCTGGCCCAGGTTCTCGACCTTGACCGCAACCGCAGCGCGCTTGGCGGCCTTGTCGGCCAAAGGTACCGGGGCGCCCGTGAGCGGGCACAAGGCGAGGTGGTGCCGGTGAGCCGTCGTGGACGTTGTAGTCGAGGCGCTCGTGCTGACAGAGACCGTGCTGACGGGCGCCTTTGTCGTCGTGGCCTTGGCGGCGCTGTTGCCTGCACCCCCACAGGCCGCCACGGCCATGGCGAGCGCCGCCGCGACGGCAGCCGAAGCCGGGCAACGCCGGCTGGCCCGGGAGGCGCCGGGCCGGGACCTCATAGGCCAAAAAGGCTAGTGCCGCTCCTCAGCGGGTCGGCTAGGCCCGCTGGCCCTGGCGGCGCACGGCTTCTTGTGCGGCCGCTATAGCCTCTGGGTCACCCAGCCAACGGCCCCCCCGCACCTTGGGTTGGAGGCCTTTGTCGAGCTCGTAGACTATTGGCACGCCTGTTGGCACCTCCAATTTGGACACGGCCTCCCCGCTCATGTCGTCCAGGTGCTTGATGAGCGCCCGCAGGCTGTTGCCGTGCGCGGCCACCAGCACCACCTTGCCGGCGAGAAGCTCAGGCGCGATGGCGTCGTACCAGTACGGCACCATGCGTACAACTACATCGGCAAGGCACTCTGTAGCAGGGACTACCCCCGGTACGTAGCGAGGGTCGGCGGACACGTCGTAAGGGCTGCCAGGCCCGAGGGGCGGAGGTGGCACGTCGTAGCTGCGCCTCCACAGCATGAACTGCTCGTCGCCGTAGCGCTCTCGCGTCTCGGCTTTGTCAAGGCCGGTCAGGCCCCCGTAATGGCGCTCGTTGAGCCTCCAGTGACGGTGGACCGGGGCCCACAAGCGCCCGGTCTGCTCTTGGACGATGTTGAGCGTGCGGATGGCCCGCGTGAGGACCGACGTGAACGCCACGTCGGGCAGGAGGCCCTCCTCCGCTAGCAGCTTCCCAGCCTGGCGTGCTTCCTCCTCGCCAGCCGGCGAAAGGTCAACGTCCCACCATCCTGTGAAGCGGTTCTCAAGGTTCCACTGGCTCTGGCCGTGACGGACGAGTACGAGCGTTGGCATGGCCCAAGGCTACCCTGGGCCCTGAGCGGTAACCGAGCGGGCGCGAGCGTGCCGTGGCCGGTCACCCCGAGCGCCAGGCCCACCGCCCGACGTCGTCGTCTGGGCGGCACCATCCTCTTAGGTACTGGCCTTGATGGGCGGCTGCAAACTTTCTTGACAGCAAGACACTCAACTTCGCCTATCATGGCTTACGGCAAGCACATGAGCCCATCACTAGCAACCCCATCACTAGCAACCAGGGCCGGGGCAGTTACCTGGCCCACCTCAAGGAGGCGTCAATGGCAAAAGCAGTAGGCATCGACCTCGGGACCACCAACTCTGTGGTCGCCGTCCTAGAAGGGGGCGAGCCCGTCGTCATCCCAAACGCCGAGGGTTCGCGCACCACGCCCTCGGTCGTCGGGTTTTCCAAGACCGGCGAGGTGCTCGTGGGCGAGGTGGCCAAGAGGCAGGCCATCACCAACCCCGAACGCACGGTGCGGTCAGTGAAGCGCCACATGGGCGACAACTCGTGGCGCATCAACATCGACGGCAAACCGTACTCGGCGCAGGAGATCTCGGCGCGCATCCTTCAGAAGCTAAAGCGCGACGCAGAGAGCTACCTTGGCACGACCGTTACCCAGGCAGTCATAACCGTCCCCGCCTACTTCGACGACGCCCAGCGCACCGCAACCAAGGAAGCTGGCCAGATAGCTGGCCTGGAAGTCCTGCGGATCATCAACGAGCCCACCGCTGCCGCTCTCGCCTACGGCTTGGACAAGGAGGAGGAGCAGACGGTCCTCGTGTTCGACCTCGGCGGCGGCACTTTCGACGTGTCCATTTTGGAGATAAGCGAAGGCATCTTCCAGGTGAAGGCGACCAGCGGGAACACCCATCTCGGTGGTGACGACTGGGACCAGCGCATCATCGACTGGCTGGTGAAGACCGAAAAGGACACCGAAGGCGTAGACCTCTCAGGCGACAAGATGGCCATGCAGCGGCTAAAAGAAGCCGCCGAGAAAGCCAAGATCGAGCTCTCCGCCGTCCAGGAGACCACGATCAACCTGCCCTTCATCACAGCCACCAGCGAAGGCCCCAAGCACCTTGACGTCAAGCTCACACGTGCCAAGTTCCAGGAAATGACAGCCGACTTGGTGGAGGCGTGCCGCGGCCCGTTCGACCAGGCCATCAAGGACGCTGGGCTTTCAAAGGACCAGCTCAACCATGTCGTGCTCGTCGGCGGCGCTACCCGCATGCCGGCGATCCAGGACCTGGTCCGCAGCCTCACTGGCAAAGAACCACACAAGGGCGTCAACCCCGACGAGGTGGTAGCGGTGGGCGCGGCCATCCAGGCCGGCGTGCTGAAAGGTGAGGTCAAGGACATCTTGTTGCTGGACGTGACACCGCTTTCGCTCGGCATAGAGACCAAAGGCGGCGTCATGACAAAGCTGATCGAGCGCAACACGACCATACCCACCAAAAAGACGGAGGTCTTTACGACCGCTGAGGACATGCAGCCATCGGTCGAGATCCACGTCCTGCAAGGTGAGCGGGAGATGGCCATGTACAACAAGACGCTCGGCAAGTTCCAGCTCGTGGACTTGCCGCCGGCACCCCGTGGCGTGCCGCAGATCGAGGTCACCTTCGACATCGACGCCAACGGCATCGTCCATGTGTCGGCACGCGACCGTGCGACCGGCAAGGAACAGTCCATGACGATCACGGGCCAGAGTGCCCTGTCCAAGGACGAGATCGAGCGCATGGTCCGCGACGCCGAGGCTCATGCCGAAGAAGACCGCCGGCGCAGGGAGGAGGCCGAAGTCCGCAACAACGCAGACTCGCTCGTCTACCAAACCGAGAAAATGCTCCGGGACCAGGCAGCGTCCTTCAGCGGTGCTGAAAAAGAACGCGTCGAGGTCGACCTGAAAGCATTGAAGGACGCCTTGGCTGGCAGCGACTTGGAAGCCGTCAAGTCTGCAACAGAAAGGCTGGCGGCAGGCGTCCAGGAGCTCGGCAAGAGGCTTTACGAAACGGCTGCGGCGTCCTCCGCGGGCACTAGCGGGCCAACGGGCAGCGCTCCTTACGCTGGGCCGGGCGCTGCGAGCGGCAACGGCAGCAGCGACGAAGAGGTCGTCGACGCCGAGATTGTCGACGAAGGTGGCAAAAGCTGATGGGCCCGGGTACTGAGCAGCCGCCATTGGCACCGGACGAGCGGCTCGAGGGCGCGTTCGCCGAGACCGCTGGCAACGGCGGTACCGGGCCCCCAGCCTCGGCAGCGAGCGGCCCCGTGGAGGACGTCGCTCACGAGGAGGCCAAAGCGGGCCACCGGCGCGCAACCGAGGGTGCTGAGAGCACCGACGGCACCGCTGACGTTGGCCCTGTCCCGCCAGGGCCACCTGGCCCCGCACCTGCGCCAGAAGCCGACTTCGCTGCGCTGTTGGTCGAAGTCGAGCGCCAGCGCGACGAGTACCTCGACGCTCTCCGCCGCTCTCAAGCTGACTTCGACAACTACCGCAAGCGTGTGGAGCGCCAGCGCCACGAGGCCGCTGACAACGCGACGGCTGCCCTTGTGAAGGCCCTCCTACCCGCTCTCGACACCGCCGACCTAGCGCTGGTGCACGGGGGTGGTGAAGACGTGAAGCAGGTGGCGAGCGCCTTGTTCGAGGCATTGGCCAAGGAGGGCTTAGAGCGCATCGACCCCGAGGGCCAGGCGTTCGACCCCGAGCACCACGACGCCATCGCGCACGAACCGGCAGAGGCTCCCAACGAGGAGGGCGCCAACGAGGAGGGCTGCTACCAGCAACCTCTTGTCAGCGAAGTGATGAGGGCTGGCTACCGCTGGCGCGGCCGGGTAATCCGGCCCGCGATGGTGAAAGTGAAGGGCTGAGCGCATGGCCGTGCAGCGCGAGTGGTTGGAGAAGGACTACTACAAAGTCCTCGGGGTGCCCAAGACGGCCACCGACAGAGAGATCGCGCGCGCCTATAGAAAGCTCGCCAAGCAGTACCACCCAGATGCGAACCCCGGCAAGGGCGGCGAGGAGCGCTTCAAGGAGATCTCTGCTGCCTACGAGGTCCTAGGCGATGCCGCCAAGCGCAAAGAGTACGACGAAGTCCGCTCGCTCGCAGAGAAGGGCTTCGCCGGCGCGCCGTTCGCAGGTGCGGGCAGAGGAGCGCGCGGCGCAGGCGCAACGTTCTCCGCCTTCGGGATGGACGACCTGGGCGACCTGATCGGCGACATATTCGGGCGCGCCGCGCGACGGGGCCGTGGGGCCGGCGCAGGCCCTCCGGCCGGGCCACAACGGGGGGAGGACGTTGAAACCGAGCTTCACCTCTCCTTCGAGGAGGCCGTACGGGGTGCCACGACAACTTTGAACGTCACCTCTGACGTGACCTGCCCAACATGCGCTGGTAGCGGCGCGGCCCCCGGGACGGCGCCAACAGTATGCCCCGTCTGCGGTGGCCGGGGCGTCGTCAACGAGAACCAGGGTATGTTCTCCTTCAGCCATCCCTGCACCAATTGCGGCGGCACCGGTGCGGTCGCCGAGACGCCGTGCCCGACTTGCGGCGGCCGCGGGACCGTCCGCCGGGCGCGCCAGGTCAGGGCACGCATACCCCCAGGCGTAGAAGATGGCCAAAGGATAAGGCTCAAGGCCAGGGGGAACGCCGGCAAGAGAGGCGGCCCGCCGGGAGACCTGTACGTACTGGTCCACGTTGCACCACACCCTCTTTTCACTAAAAAAGGCCGGGACCTGCAAGTACGCTTGCCGCTGACTTTTGCCGAGGCGGCGCTCGGCGCGACCGTGCCGGTCCCGACCCTCGACGACGGGCCCGTGACGGTCAAGGTCCCTCCGGGGACACGGCCAGGGCGGGTCTTTAGGATAGCTGGCCACGGGGTCCCGCTGCCAGGCAGGCCAGGCGACCTGTTGGTGAGCTTCGACATAGACGTCCCAGCCAAGCTTTCCGCCGAGCAAAAGCGCGCCCTGGAGGCGTTCGCCAGGGCTTCCAACAACGAAGGTGAGAGGCTCCGTGAGAAATTGGGGGCTGCAGCACGATGAGCGGCCCCCTCCCAGCGTGCCAACGGCTGCACGGCATATTTGAGCAAAAAGAGGTGCCATAACCGTGAACGACAATTTGAGCAGCAACCGAGAGGCGGCAGGCAGCCGAGCCAGACCGGCGCAGGCCGACAACTCCGCTCATTTGGGCCACGAAAGGGACCGCTCCCTCGCCGTGTACGTCATTTCAGTGGCCGCAGAACTGGCCGGTGTCCACCCACAGACGCTCCGTATCTACGAGCGCAAGGGCCTTCTCGGGCCGGCTCGGACCCTCGGGGGCAGCCGACGCTACAGCGACGAGGACATCGCGCTCCTACGGCGCATCCAAGACCTCACGTCCGCTGGCCTCAACCTAGAGGGCGTAAAGCGCGTGATCGAGCTTGAGGCAGAGGTGGAAAGGCTCCGCCGGGAAGTAGAGCGAGCTCGTACAGAAGCCCACCGGGCAGTCGAAGAGGTCCACCGCAAGTACCGGCGGGACCTCGTACCGCTCAACATGAGCCCGGCCCGCTGGTTGCCACAGCTGCGTTAGAGCCTCGCAAGTACCTAAGAGATTAAGGAGCAACGGACAAAAGATGCCACTAGACGCAAACCGTTGGACGCAGCGCACGCAGGAGGCCTTCAGCGCTGCCGTCGCTGACGCTCGCAACCGCAACAACCCCGAAGTCGCCCCCGAGCACCTCCTCCTCGCCCTACTGGGCCAGGAAGGCACGGCCGTCCTGCCAGTGCTCGACCGAGTGGGCATAGCCCTGCTACCCCTGCGCAACCGCTTGGAGGAGGCGCTCGCCAAGTTACCCAAGAGCTATGGCGGCGAGACAGCCTCGTTGTCTCGAAAGGCTGCAGGGACATTGGAGGAGGCCGACCGCGAGCGCCAACGCTTGGGCGACGAGTACCTCTCGGTAGAGCACTTGCTCCTGGCGCTTTCTCCCATAGTCGGTGCGGACCGTGACAAGCTGCTGAGCGCCCTGAGGGAAGTGCGGGGCAGCCACAGGGTGACGACCCAGAACCCCGAGGACGCCTACCAGGCCCTCGAAAAGTACGGGCGTGACCTGACCGAAGAGGCCCGACGCGGCAAGCTCGACCCCGTCATCGGCCGCGACGAAGAAATCCGCCGGGTAGTGCAAGTCCTTTCTCGCCGGAGCAAGAACAACCCGGTCCTTATAGGTGAGCCGGGCGTGGGCAAGACCGCTATCGTGGAGGGCCTCGCCCGCCGGATCGTCGAGGGCGACGTCCCTGAGAGCCTGCGGGGCAAGCGCCTGCTGGCCCTCGACTTCTCGTCGATGGTAGCTGGCGCCAAGTACCGGGGCGAGTTCGAGGAACGCCTGAAAGCCGTCCTCAAAGAGATAGCCGACTCGCAAGGTGAGGTCATCACTTTCGTGGACGAGCTGCACACTATAGTCGGCGCCGGAGCGGCCGAGGGCGCGATGGACGCGGGCAACATGGTCAAACCAATGCTGGCCCGCGGGGAGTTGCGCATGATCGGCGCGACGACCCTCGACGAGTACCGCAAGTACATCGAAAAAGACGCTGCCTTGGAGAGGCGGTTCCAGCCCGTTTACGTTGGCCAACCGTCTGTGGAAGACACGGTCGCCATCCTGCGCGGGCTGAAGGAGCGCTACGAAGTCCACCACGGCGTGCGGATCATGGACTCTGCTTTGGTGGCAGCCGCCGTGCTTTCAGACCGGTACATAACCGGTCGCTTCCTGCCCGACAAAGCCATCGACCTCGTGGACGAAGCCGCCAGCCGGCTGCGTATCGAGATCGACTCCATGCCTACCGAGGTCGACGTCGTGGAGAGACGGATCCGCCAATTGGAGATCGAGCGGGTGGCGCTCGCCAAGGAGACCGACGAAGCCTCTGCCGAACGGCTCGCCAAGCTCGACGAGGAGCTCGCCAACCTGCGCGAGGCCTCCGATGGCATGAAGGCCCACTGGCAGGCTGAAAAGGACGCAATAGGCGAGATAAACAACCTGAAAGAACAGCTCGAAGCCTTGAGGGGCGAGGCCGAGCGCCACGAACGAGCTGGCGAGCTGGCGGAGGCGTCTGAGATCCGTTACGGGAGGATCCCCGAACTGTCGAGGCGGGTCGACGAAGCGACCAAAAGGTTGCAAGAACTTCAGGCAGACCAAAAGATGCTGAAGCAGGAGGTCGACGAGGAGGACATCGCCGAGGTCGTCGCGAAGTGGACGGGCATCCCCGTAAGCCGCCTACTAGAAGGCGAAGTCGCCAAGCTGGTGCGGATGGAGTCGGTCCTGCATGAGCGAGTAGTGGGCCAAGACGAAGCGATCTCAGCTGTCGCCAACGCAATCCGCCGCTCCCGGAGCGGCCTTTCCGACCCGGGCCGGCCGATAGGTAGCTTCTTGTTCCTAGGCCCGACCGGTGTGGGCAAGACGGAGCTCGCGCGTGCGGTCGCTGACTTCCTCTTCGACGACGAAAGGGCGATGGTCCGCATCGACATGTCGGAGTACATGGAAAAGCACGCCGTCTCCCGCCTTGTCGGCGCGCCTCCTGGCTATGTCGGTTACGAAGAGGGGGGGCAGCTCACCGAAGCTGTGCGCCGGCGCCCCTATTCTGTGGTGCTCCTGGACGAGATCGAAAAGGCCCACCCTGACGTGTGGAACATCCTCCTGCAGGTGCTAGACGACGGCCGGCTCACCGACGGCCAGGGCCGCACCGTCAACTTCACAAATACGGTGCTCATCATGACCACCAACTACCAGGGCGAGCTCTCTCAGGTGTTCAAGCCAGAGTTCTTGAACCGCATCGATGAGATAGTGCGCTTCCGGCCGCTCACCCCCGAAGACATTGCCCAGATAGTCGACATACAGTTGCGAGGCCTCGAAAGGCGCCTCGCAGACCGGCGGCTTTCGCTTGTCGTGACTCCGGCGGCCAAGGCTTGGCTCGCCAAGCGTGGCTACGACCCGGTTTATGGTGCGAGGCCCTTGAAGCGCCTTATCCAACGGGCTATCGCCGACCCACTGGCGCTGGCGCTGCTGGAAGGAAAGTACTCCGACGGTGGCACCGTGACCGTGGACGTGCCCACCGACGGGGAAAGCCTGCTCCTCAGTTGAGCTGTAAGCCTGTTATAAGCCTGTTATAACTGGCAGCCAAACATCCTCATAACTGGCAGCTAAACATCCTCGCGGCCGGCAGGCTGCAACAGGACCGTGGTAAAGGTCGCCGCGCTGTCACCAGGGTTCGCGAAGGCGTAAGGCTGGTCTACTGGGGCGCGCAGGTAGGCCCCCGGGCGCAACGCTGCGTGCCTGCCTCCCGCCTCTACGCTCAGTTCGCCCTCCGACACGATGACGAGCGCCTCGCTCCCAGGTGGGTCAGGCTCGGCCTTGTAACGAGCACCGGCCATGAGCTCCCAGCGCCAAACTTCAGCGGCTGCTAGGCCTCGGTAGGACAACATCAACCTTGCGCTGCTGCCGCGCCCGTCCTCCCACAGTGGCGCCACGGCTAAGAGCTCCTCGGGCGCACGCGCTGGAGGCTGCTCGGGCAGTACGAGCGACCCAAAGCTCGTCCCGAGCGCCCGCGCGAGTTTGTCGAGGGTGCCGAGGCTCACGTTGGCATCTCCCGTTTCCAACAGCGCGATCATCCGCCTGCTCACCCCCGAGCGCGCGCTCAGCTCGTCTAAGGTGAACCCTCGCTCTTGGCGTAGGAGGCGGGCCCGCCTGCCAACCAGGCGGAGCAGTTCGCCCGAAGAAGTCGTACGCTCCGAAGCACCAGCCCCCGTCATACTGCCATTGTCCCCCGCCGGCCACCCGCTCGCCTTGCTTGAGCCAGTACGCCCGGGCCCGCCTCGGCGCCTAATGCAATATAATGCACTACATGCGCAAGGTCCCCCTGCTGGAGACGCGGCGCGACCCGCTTGCCGTGGCCTCGTTGCTGGCGGCAACGGCCGCGTGGGGTGCCACGTTCGTCGTAGTGAAGGGCGTCATTGCGCATATGAACGTCGAGAGCTTCCTCGCTTGGAGGTTCCTCCTCGCCGGCGCCCTGCTTGCCGCTTTACGGCCCCGCGCCCTGGCCAACCTTAGCGCCGCGGACTGGGGGCGGGGGCTGGCCCTGGGGTTGGCCCTTGCTGGCGGCTACGAGCTACAGACCATCGGCTTACGCACGACGCCGGCAGCCGTCTCAGGCGCTTTGACGAGCCTCCAAGTGGTCTTCGCGCCCTTGCTGGCCTGGGCCCTCACACGCCAGGCGCCTAGGTCGACTGTTTGGCTGGCAGCAGTGCTGGCCACTGCGGGGTCGTCGTTGGTCTCGCTGCCGGGGCTGGCTTCAGGCGACGGCCACGCTGGAGGCGAAATGTTGACGCTGGCTTCCGCAGCTGCATTTGCGCTGCAGGTGGTCGGCCTCGGCCGCTGGTCAACGGGGGCCAATGCCTACGGGCTAGCCACATTGCAGCTCCTCACAGTGGCAGCAACCTCGCTCTTGGGGACTCTGCCGGCGGGCCCAGGGCTACCCCCCGGGGGTGCGATATGGGCTGGTGTCGCCACTACCGCTGTGCTGGCTACGGCAGTGCCGTTCGCTGTGCAAAGCTGGGCGCAGTCACGGCTCTCCACTTGGCGCGCAAGCGTCATCTTAGGGTTGGAGCCTGTGTTCGCAGCCTTGGCAGCAGCGGCCGCCGGAGAACCCCTCGGGTGGGCTGTGCTGACAGGCGGGGCAATCGTCGTGGCGGCGTTGATGTTGGTCGAGGTGCCGAGCCTCCCGAGGCTTCCAAGCATTCGACGGGCCTGGCGGGCACGCCCAGCTGTTCGTAACACAACCTCTGCCACTAAGCTCAGCGCAGTGCCAAAACGTGAAAGGGTGCTGGCAGTAGCACACCGTGGGGATCCAGTCGGCCAGCGCGAGAACACCCTCGAAGCTTTCATGTCGGCGAAGGCACTGGGCGCCGACATGGTGGAGCTGGACTGCCGCCTGACTCGCGATGGCGAGGTGGTTGTGCTTCACGACCCCACGCTCGAGCGATTATGGGGCGTCCACAAAGCGGTCAGCGAGCTCGACTGGGCTGATGTGAGCCGCATCCAACACGGTTGCTACCGCATCCCGCTTTTTGCCGAAGTGCTCGACGCGACCGACCTGCCCATCATGGTCGACCTACCAGAGGCTTCTGCTGCGGTGCCCTCGTACAACCTGGCTCTTGCTGCCGGCGCCGTCGGGCGTTGTTACTTCGCAGGCAACCTCGCTGGCCTCTGCGAGGTCCGCAACCGCTCAGCCAGTGCAAACATAGCCCTCACTTGGGACAAACCAGAGCTACCTAACCAGCAGTTGATTAGCGCCCTGAAACCCCAATGGTGGAACCCCTACCACTGGCTTGCCTCGCCTCGAGCCGTCGAGTGGGCCCACTCCTCCGGCATGGCCGTTTCAACCTGGACCGTCGACAGTGCCCGAGACATCAAAAGGGCGCTGGCGGCAGGTGTGGACGCCGTTATCTCCAACCAAGTTGCGCTACTAGTATCCCACCTAAAGCCAGCGGGCTAGCCTACGAAACCACAATTGGCGGCCAACGTTCGACTTAGGGAGCAAAGCAGCGGCCTGGCGGCTAGCGTGTGTGCGCGCCACCGTACAACGCAGAGAGCCTGGGCCCTGGAGGACTAACACGCCGTGGACGCAATTGACCACTTGTGATTGGTAGTTGAGCAGTGAAGGTCGCGGTGGTAGGAGCAAACGGCTTCGTAGGCAAGGCGCTTGTGTCTACACTAGTCGAGGCTCGCTACGACGTGGTAGCGCTGGCGCGTCGAACCCCATCAATCCCGGGTGCGCAAGGACGGTCCGTCGACGTGGCGAACGAGGCTGCCTTGAGGGAAGCGTTGACAGGCTCCGAGATCGGCTATTACTTAGCCTGGATCCGCAGCCCCAGGGACACGTAGTCCCGCCTAAGCATCCACCAAAAGTTGCCTCCGGCCTGGGAGAATTGGTGTCGCTGCAACAACCGGTCGGCCCAGGGACGGAGGCACCTTTTAGATGC
>Ga0209061_1002196_pt1 | contig 26059 bp, 25 predicted proteins | sample Coa_R1_10_FD_187157 | JGI IMG/M metagenome (GOLD analysis project Ga0209061, IMG submission 187157) | Surface soil microbial communities from Centralia Pennsylvania, which are recovering from an underground coalmine fire - Coalmine... | ecosystem: Environmental > Terrestrial > Soil >... | reverse complement strand
CTTCACGTTTGGCGTAGGCGGAGGCCGTCAGCAACAGTTTTCCCAGCAATGGCGCATCGGCCTCGCCGCAATCATTCAAGGTCGCGAACGATTTCTTCTTCGGAATGAACAGCACGTGGACCGGCGCCTGGGGATGGATATCGCGGAAGGCCAGCACGTCATCGTCTTCATAAACCACGTCGGCAGGAATCTCACGGCGGACGATCTTGTCGAATATCGTGTCGCTCACGCGTTCTCTCCTTTCTCGATGCGCAACAGCATGCCTTGCGCGGCAGGTGCAACCAGCTTGAAACCGAATTGCTCGTAGAGCCGGTTCGCGGTGCCGTCCGCGATCAATCCAACCATGGTGCGCGAATACGCGCGGGCATGCACCTGCTCCATCAGCGCCTGCATGATGCGCCGTCCCAATCCACGGCGTTGCCAGGCCGGGGCGACTGCGATGTCGACCACGAACAGGAACAACCCGCCGTCGCCGACCACGCGTCCCATGCCGATCAACCCGTCACGTGACCGCACGCAAACCGAACACCAGCTGCGAGCCAACCCCTCATGCGCACCTTCCGGACTCATCGCGCTCAGTCCCGCCGCCACCCGCAAGGCCAGGTACTCCTCGACGGCGGGAACCTGCAGTTGCAGCACGGGTTCGTCGCGCAACGCCATGTCTCACTCCATGGCCTGGCGGCTGCCGAACGCGTGCGCCAGCGTGCTCCGGTCGACGTACTCGAGTTCGCCGCCCAGCGGCACGCCGTGCGCAAGCCGGGTCGCGGGTACGTTCGACGCACGCGCCAGTTGGCCCAGCCAGTGCGCGGTGGCCTCGCCTTCGACCGTGGGGTTGGTCGCGATCACCAGCTCACGGACCTCGCCGTCGGCGAGCCGGCGCTTCAGCAAATCGACACCGAGTTCGTGCGGCCCCATGCCGTCCAGCGGCGAAAGGCGCCCCATCAATACGAAATAACGGCCGCGGTATCCCGTGGCCTGCTCGATCGCGAGCAGGTCGGCAGGTGTTTCCACGACGCAAAGCAGCGACGGATCGCGAGACCCGCTGGCACAGATTGCGCACGCTTCCGCTTCGCTGAAATTCCGGCAGGACTTGCAGTGACCGACGCGTTGCATCGCCTGGTGCAGCACATCGGCCAGCCGCAAGCCACCATCCCGGTCGCGCTCCAGCAGGTGAAACGCCATGCGCTGCGCGCTCTTGGGACCGACACCCGGCAGGCAGCGCAGCGCTTCGATCAGTTCTGCAAGAAGGTTGGAAGACGCGTCGGACACGTGCAATCAAGCCCAGTCATATGCGAGGGTTCAGGGACGAGTAGCGAGGGCGCAATGGTTGAGTCGCTCGGCTGTGGCGAAGCACCCTCGCTACTCATCCCTCGTCGCTGCCTCTTCAAAACGGCAGCTTGAATCCCGGCGGCAGGTTCATCCCGGAACCGACGCTGCCGAGCTTCTGCTGGCTCGCCTCGGCTACCTTGTTGACGGCGTCGTTGACCGCGGCGGCGACCATGTCTTCCGCCATTTCCGGATCATCGGCCATCAGCTTGCGGTCGATCCGCACGCGGCGCACCTCATGGCGCCCGGTCATGCCGACTTCCACCATGCCGCCGCCGGCACTGCCGGTCACCTCGAGCTTCGCGATTTCCTCTTGCGCGCGCTTGAGATTTTCCTGCATCTGCTGCGCCTGCTGCATCAACTGTCCCAGTTGTCCTTTCATGGCTGTCTACCTGCGAATGCTGTCGGGAATGATTTTGGCGCCGAGCTGGCGTTGCATTTCCTGGATGACCGGATCATTCGCCAGCGCGCGCTCGGCTGCTGCCAATTCGTCGGACCGCGCTTTGGCCGCACGCGTGGCCGGGGTTTCGGTCACCGCTTCGTGCACGATGCGCACGCGCACCCTGTGCCCGATCGCCTCGCCGAGCTGATCCTGCAACTGTTTGCACAAGGCATCGCTGCAAAAAATCATGTGCTCGGGTTTCAGCGCCAGTGTCAGCACCTCGCCCTCCAATGATTTTGGCATCGCATGCTGGGCAAGCAGTCCGACCGGACCACCCAATCCCGCCCGCGCGATCCACGCTTCCCATTCCGCAAGGCCTTCGATGCGCGGCGTAGCTGCCGTGGACTTTGTCGCGAGTGCCGGTTCGTCCGCGACTCCGTTGGACTGATGCCCGTCGCGCTGCGACACCGGTGCCGCAGCGATCGATGCCGCCCGCGGGTTCGACGTACGTTGCTGCGTGATCGGCTCGGCGCGCAGGCGCTTGTCCTCGCCGCCGTCGGCATGGCCACGAAACGCCAGCATGCGCAACAACGTCATCTCGAACCCTGCGCGCACGTCGGGGGCCAGCGGCAGATCGCGGCGGCCGTGCAAGGCGAACTGATACCACACCTGGACGTCCTCGGGATCGACCTCGGCCGCGATGGCGTCGAGCACCTCGCGCTCCGGCTCGTCGCCCTCGAAGTCCGGCACCAGTTGCCGCAACTGGATGCGGTGCAACGCTGTCGCGAGTTGTTCCAGCACCACTGCAAAATCCGGCGACAATCCCGCAATGCGATCGGCCTCGGCCATCAACGCCTTGCCGTCGCCGTCGGCCAACGCGCGCAACAACGCACCGACGTCGTTATCCGCAATCGTGCCCAGCATCGCGCGCACGTCGTCCGCGCACAGCGTGCCACCTCCGTGCGCGATGGCCTGATCCAGCAGTGACAAGCCGTCGCGCAGCGAACCGTCTGCGCCGCGTGCGAGCGCCTCGATCGCCCCGTCATCGAAGCCGACGTTTTCCTGGGCCAGGATCATCCGCATCTGTCCGGCGATCTGTTCCGGCAACAAACGCTTGAGTCCGAACTTCAGGCAACGTGACAAGACCGTAACCGGCAGCTTCTGCGGGTCGGTCGTGGCAAGCAGGAACTTCACGTGTTCCGGCGGTTCCTCCAGCGTCTTCAACAGCGCGTTGAAGGCACTTTTCGAAAGCATGTGCACCTCGTCCACCAGGTACACCTTGTAGCGCCCTTGCGCCGGCGCGTACTGCGCGTTTTCGATCACCTCGCGCACGTCATCGACGCCGGTGTTGCTGGCCGCGTCGATTTCGATCAGGTCCACAAAACGTCCGGCATCCACGGCCTTGCAGATCGCGCATTCGCCGCACGGGTGTGCGGACATACCCCTCTCGCAGTTGAGCGACTTCGCGAAGATGCGTGCGATGGTCGTCTTGCCGACGCCGCGGGTGCCGGTGAACAGGTAGGCGTGATGCACGCGTCCCGAATCCAGGGCGTGTGTCAATGCCCTGACGACGTGCTCCTGCCCGACCAGTTCATCGAACTGCCTCGGGCGCCATTTGCGGGCAAGGACCTGATAGCTCATGGATTTGATCTGTGGGCGACCACCCATTGTGCCAAGTCACGACAGCGAGACCAAGCAGCGGCACTTGAGCTTGTTCGGGATGTTGCAGGCCGTTATGCTGTGCGGCTCGTTTGGAGAGGTGTCCGAGCGGTCGAAGGAGCACGCCTGGAAAGCTGGAAAGTGTGTAAGCGGCTAAACCCCGCTTCGCGGGTTCGACGGGATTCGTCGGGAACGAATCCGGACGCGAAGGCGGCCCGAGCGCAGCGAGGGCGAGGCTCAGGGATGAGCCGAGCATATCCCGCCCTCGGGCGGGATCGAACCCGATAATGTGGAGAGGTGTCCGAGCGGTCGAAGGAGCACGCCTGGAAAGTGTGTAAGCGGTTAAACCCCGCTTCGCGGGTTCGACGGGATTCGTCGGGAACGAATCCGGACGCCGAAGGCGGCCCGAGCGCAGCGAGGGCGAGGCTCAGGGATGAGCCGAGCATATCCCGCCCTCGGGCGGGATCGAACCCGATTATGTGGAGAGGTGTCCGAGCGGTCGAAGGAGCACGCCTGGAAAGTGTGTAAGCGGCTAAACCCCGCTTCGCGGGTTCGAATCCCGCCCTCTCCGCCAGTTTCAAGAAAATCAGGAGATGCACAAGGGCGGGTGAGAACCTGCGGGTTCGACAAATTCGTCAGGAACGAATTTGGACAACCGAAGGTTGGCTCCGAGTGCAGCGAGGGGTGAGCATCAGGGACGATGCGAACAATCCCTTCCTCTCCGCCAGTTTTGCAATGTTCATGGTGGCCCCGTCGGTGCCTCCGCGACGATAGATCGAAAACCCCGCCAGGGCCGGAAGGCAGCAACGGTATCGGTCGACTCGTGCGCCGGAGTTACGCTGGCGGGGCCGCCGCCTTTACGGGGCACGGCTGTGGAGATCGCGCAAGGTTACAAAGCAGAACTCACACACCAGCACGATATCCATGAATTTCTCTACCTGTTCCGTCAGAGCGCCGACTTCATTGAGTAACCGCTGGCAATCGTCGCACCAAGCCATCGGCTCCGGGTCGTCTGCCGTGGGTTCAACTTCGTTGAAGTCTGCAGGCGCAAGCTCGTCGCGAATGAGATGGCAACAAACGAACGCCGGCCGCACGTCTCCGTGAGTTCCGCATTTGATTGTTCGTTCACCCGGAGCGGTCACGATTACAGCCTATGTGGCGTTCGGATGCAACCACTCCGACGCGCCCTCGACGTAGTGTTCGCGTTTCCAGATCGGCACGCGCGCCTTGACCTGATCGATCACGTAACGGCAGGCGTCGAACGCCGCCGCGCGGTGCGCCGCAGACACGCCCGCCCACACCGCCACGTCGCCGAGCGCGAGATCGCCCACGCGATGCACGCAGACGATGCGCTCGACGGCGAAACGTTCCTGCGCCTCCGCAACGATCCGCATTCCTTCGACTTGCGCAAGCTCGACATAAGCCTGGTAGGACAAGCCATCGACCGCGCGGCCGTCATTGTGGTCACGCACACGCCCCTCGAAGCAGACCACGGCGCCTGCGCCAGCGGTTTCAAGTTCCCGCCGCAGCCTTTCGAAGTCGATCGGGGTTGCGCTGATCGAGAACACGACTACCCACCACTTACCGGCGGCAGGAACACCACCTCGTCGTTGTCGGCGAGGCGCTGGTTCCAGTCCGTGAAGGCGCCGTTGACCGCAACGCGCAGGCGATCCGGCGTGAAGGTGAAGCCATGGCGCGCCGCCAGTTCCGCGTACAACGCACGCGGATCGGCAGCATCGCTCGCGACCGATTCTTCGGAACGACCCGCCTCATCGCACAGCGAGGCGAAATACAGCAACCGGTACTTCATCGCGCACCATCCCGCTTGCGCGACACCACTTTTCCACCTTGGACATCGCGCTTGCCACCGGATTTTTCCAGCAGCCGCACGCGCTCGATCACGATTTCGTGCGACAGCGCCTTGCACATGTCGTACACCGTGAGCGCCGCCACACCGGCGCCGGTGAGTGCCTCCATCTCGACGCCGGTCTTGTGCGTGATCGCGACTTCGCAACGGATGGCCAATTCGGTGTCGGAGACGAATTCCGCCTCGATCCGGCAGCGCTCGATCGCCAGCGGATGGCAGAACGGAATCAACTCGTGCGTGCGCTTGGCCGCCATCGTTCCGGCCACGATGGCCGTATCGATCACCGGGCCTTTCTTGTTGCGCATGCCGGCTTCGCGCAAGACGTCGGCGACCGCTCGCGGAAACCGCACCACGGCTTCGGCTACCGCCACGCGCGCGGTGACGGCTTTTGCGCCGACGTCCACCATGCGCGGGTGATTGTCGGCAGCAACATGCGTCAGCGGCTTACGCGGCATTCAACCTCCAATACGATACATTTCGACATGCTCAAGCACACCCGCCGCGCGCAGCTCTGCGCGGCGTTCACTGTAGCGGTCGCCGCGAAGACTCCAGATGCCGGCGACGACCGCGCGCAATCCCGCGTCGGATTCGCCCCCACGCAGCAGCGCGCGCAGGTCGTGACCCGCGCGCGCGAACAGGCAGGTATACAGGCTGCCGTCGGCCGACAGCCGCGCGCGCGTGCAGCCGCCGCAGAATGGCTCGGTCACGGAATTGATGAAACCAATCTCGCCCGCGCCGTCACGAAAACGCCAGCGCCGCGAAGTGGATGCCGCACTGCGCGGCAGCGCTTCCAGCGGCCAATGCGCATCGATGCGGGCGACCAGTTCCGCGCCGGGCACGACGCGATCGCCGCGCCAGCCGTTGACCGTGCCGACATCCATGTATTCGATGAAGCGCACCACGTGCCCGGTGCCGCGGAATCGCGCAACAAGATCCAGCACACCATCGTCGTTCACGCCGCGCATCACGACACTATTGATCTTGACCGGTGCGAAGCCGGCCCGCTCCGCGGCAGCGATTCCTGCCTCGACCTGCGCAAGCTCGCCGCGCCCTCCGGACATGCTCCGGAACACCACCGGATCGACGCTGTCCATGCTCACCGTGATCCGGCGCAGGCCGGCATCGCGCAGCGGCTGCGCGAGTTTCGGCAGCAGCATGCCGTTGGTCGTGAGCGCCAGGTCCTCCACGCCTGCGATTGCCGCGAGCCGCGCGACGAGTACCGGCAGATCGCGGCGCAGCAGCGGTTCGCCGCCGGTCAGGCGCAGCTTGCGCACGCCGAGTGAAACGAATATCCGCGCAAGGCGTTCGATCTCGTCGAAATCCAGCCGATCGCGCGCCCGCAGGAAAGCGTGATCGGCGGGGTACGCCTCTTCGGGCATGCAGTACGGGCAGCGGAAATTGCAGCGGTCGATCACCGAAATGCGCAGGTCTGCCAATGCGCGCCCGAGCGCATCGGGCGGCGCCGGCAAAATCTGCAGCGCAACGGGAGCTTCCGGCCTCATCGAACGTGTCTCATCAACCGGCCTCCGCACGAACCGGCTGCGGAACGTGCAGGGGATAGCGGCCGTCCGGCACGGCGACCTTGAAGCCGCGTTCGCGCAGGATCTGCGCGTCGGCTTCGCTGCCGTAGTGGTACAGCAAAAGCCGCGCACGCAGTTCGGCCGGGTATTCGCGCTCGATATCCGCAACGCCGGTGTGGGACGGATTGCCGATCAACGCACAATCATGCGCCACCAAGGTGTGATCATCGGTCACGCAAGAGAGCACTTCCGGAATCGGACGCGTGTCGCCTGTCCACGCGAAACACCCGCGCAACGCCACGCCGAAGGAGGTGCCGGGCACGTGGTGGCGCGTCGCGAAAACATCGAACCACCAGCCATCCAGCCAGAAGCCGCGCGAACACGGGATCAGCCAGAATCCTTCCCAGAAATTCGCCCCGCCTTCGGCGATGGCGCCCGGGTAATCCGCAACGCGCGCCTGCAGGATCGGCATGAGGTTCGCATGCATGAACATCTTGATCCGGCCGCGCTGCGCCGGATTGAACCAGGCCGCATGAAACAGGCGCTCCAGTCCGGCGACGTGGTCCATGTGCCCGTGCGTGATGAATACGGCGGATGGTTGCGTACGATAGTTGCGCAGATAATGCTCGAGCGTGCCGGGACCGCAATCGACAAGCAGCATCGGCACGCCGTCGCGTTCGAGGACCGCCCCGGACGACCCGAGGTCCACCGCGCTCGCCGCGCCGGTGCCGAGAACGTGCAGCGACCACACGTGTTCACGCGTGTCCGGTTCGTGGGCGCGCAGATCGGCGTCTGCATCAGCCGTCGTCGTCTTCATGTTCCTGTTCCGAGAGCGCGATTTTCGAGAGCACGTCCGTAGGCGCGCATCAACGGCGCCCAGATTTCGCGGTCGAGGGCCGCCTCGTCATGGTCGCACGCGCCCACCTTCAGCAGCGAACGCTTCAGCCGCGCGAGATTGCCGAGCTTCCAGGCTGTTCCCGTCGCGCGGATCTCGCCCCGGTCGAAATCGACCAGCCACAGGCCACTGCTCGCCACGAGGATATTGTGCGCGTTCAAGTCCGCGTGATCCACGCCGGCGAGGTGGAAGCGCGCAACCAGGGTACCCACCCGTTCGGCCAAGTCGTCGCCGAATAGTCCCGCTGCGATGGTTTCCGCAAGGGTCTGCACGTTTTCGATCGCGCGTGTGATCAAGTCTGCCGTGTAATAAAGCCCGTGGCGCACATAGCGCGCCGCAATGGGCAACGGCACCGGCAGTCCGCGCATCGTCAGTTCCACGAGCAGATGGAACTCGGCGAAGCCGCGGCTGCGGGCGCGCCCGTTCCATAGGTAGCGGTCGCCAAGCAAGGGCGTCATCCAGCCGCCACGCCGGTAATGGCGCAACACGCATCGGCCGACCGGTGTGTCGAGCATCGCGATGCCGCCGCGTCCACCGCTGGCGGTGACGATCCGATCCTGCGACTCCCACCAGCTTCGATCGAACCACGCCGCCGTCGGCGGCTCCGCCATGTTTGCGTCAAACACCATTGCACCGGTCCCGGATGCGACAATGCGCGGGTCCACCACGTGGCGTGCAATATCTGGATGCGTTGACGTCCTCACCTTGCAAGTCTAGCAAGCCCGATGGCCGAACCCCTCGAATCGCTTTGCCTGTTGCGCACTTCCGCCCTCGGCGACGTCACGCATGTCGTGCCGCTGGTGCGCACGTTGCAGTCAACATGGCCCGCGACGCGGCTCACCTGGATCGTCGGCAAGCTGGAACACAGGCTGGTGGGCGACATCGCCGACGTCGAGTTCGTGGTATTCGACAAGGCTGCCGGCGCGGCAGGCTACCGCGTGGTGCGCCGCGCACTCGCGGGGCGCCGCTTCGGCGCGCTGCTGCACATGCAGGTCGCGTTGCGGGCCAACCTGCTCAGCCTCGCGGTGCATGCCGAGCGCCGGATCGGCTACGACCACGCGCGTGCCAAGGACCTGCACGGATTGTTCGTGCGGGAACGCATCCCCGCGCGCACGGGCGAGCACGTGCTGGATGCGATCGGCAGTTTCGTCGAGCCGCTGGGTCTCAGGCAAACGCAAGTTCGCTGGGACATTCCGATCCCGGCCGAGGCACACGCGTGGGCCGATGCGCAATGGTCCGACGACGGGCAACCGACGCTGATCATCAGCGCCGCGTCCAGCCACGCCGTGCGCAACTGGCGCGCCGACCGCTACGCCACCGTCGCCGACCATGCGGCACGCGCCTTGCGGATGCGCGTGGTAATGACCGGCGGGCCCTCCGCAGCCGAGCGCGCGTTGGGCGATGCGATCCTCGCCAAGATGGAAACGCGCCCGCTCGACCTGATCGGACGCGATACGCTGAAACGTGCACTTGCGCTTTATCAGCGCGCATCCATCGTGCTGACGCCCGACGCAGGCCCGATGCACATGGCCAATGCGGTCGGCGCGCGCGTGCTGGGTCTGCACGCCGCGAGCAATCCCGCGCGATCCGGGCCCTATTCCGACCGCCGCTGGTGCGTCGACCGTTACGATGACGCCGCGCGCAAATACCTGCACAAATCCGCAACGGAAGTCCCGTGGGGCACCAAGATCGAATACCCCGGCGTGATGGATCTCGTCACGGTGGAAGAGGTGATCGCAAAACTGGAAGCGGCGATGAAAGAAACGTCGTAACGCGTAGCCTGCAGAACGAAGTGATTGCGTTGCAGAGCCTGTCTGGACTTGATCCGGGGTGCAGATGCAGTCGCCGCTGAACACCTTCACCCGGGCTACACGACGAGCTAAAGCGAGCCGCCGTATTCCTGATAGGACTTTTCTTCCACCAGCCGCGAACCCAATTTGAGGTTGATCGCGCGCTTGACCGCCGCCCGCCGGTCATTGGTGTGATACACCGCCCGCGCCAGCTCGATGAAGTGCGCGTCGAAGGCCTGGTCGCGTTCCTTCACGCGGATTTCATCTTCGATTTCCCAGAGCGCTTCATTGATGTGTTTCAGCTCGGCGCGTTCCGCCGCGATATCGATGCGTGACGCAGCATCGCCGTTCCACAGCGCATCCAGCAACTGCAGTTCGTCGCGCACGTTTTTCAGCTTGGCCAAATCGGTCATCCGTTCGGATTTGATTTCGAGGATCGTGATCTTGTCGATCAGTTCGCCGTAGGAAACGGGTGCGGAGATCAGGCTCATTCGGGAATCGCTCAGAAGAATTACGCGCAGCGTAACAAGGCGCTGGGCCTTGCACACCTGTCCCTTGCATTTCAGACGACGCTCCCCACAGTTCAACGTGTGCCCCGATGCGACACGCCGAACTCATGGAGTACAGCGATGAAGATTCTGATGGTGCTGACCTCGCACGGCCAGCTTGGTGATACCGGCAAAACCACCGGTTTGTGGCTGGAGGAACTGGCCGCACCCTACTACGTCTTCAAGGATGCGGGCGCCAGCGTCACGCTGGCTTCACCGTCAGGTGGCGCGCCGCCGATCGATCCCAACAGCGAACAGCCCGACAGCCAGACGAATGCCACCCGGCGGTTCCGTGCCGATTCCGTTGCAATGCAGGCGCTTTCGCACACCCACAAGCTCGTGGACATCGACACGGAAAACTTTGACGCGGTGTTCTACCCCGGAGGGCACGGGCCGCTGTGGGATCTCGCCAGCAACGACGACTCCCTGCGCGTGATCGAGACGCTGTATGCCGAAGGCAAGCCCGTCGCCGCGGTCTGCCACGGTCCGGCGGCACTGCGCGACGCGCGGGGACCGTTCGGCCTGCCGCTGCTGCGCGGCAAGGCCGTCACCGGGTTTTCCGATTCCGAGGAACGCGCGACAGGACTCATCGACGAGGTGCCATTCCTGGTCGAGGATATGCTGAAGGAAAACGGCGGCATGTATTCGAGTGCCGCGGATTGGCAGTCCCACGTGGTAGTTTCGGGCAACCTCATCACCGGTCAGAATCCCGCATCGTCGACCGACGCAGCGAAAGCCGTGCTGGAGCAGTTGCAGCAGCAGGCGATTGCCGCCTGAATCCCGCGGCACGTGGATGGGCTGGGTCGACTGCGGCCGCCAGGCGCGCCGACGTGATCGTTGCGTAAAGACGCTCGTTCGCTCGATCAATGCGATGACGGGTTACGACCCGGTTCCGCCGACGCGCTCGATTTCTGCGTGTATGGATCGATTCCGGCCGGCGCAGGCAAGGCTTTCAGAAACTCCGGATTTCGCCGCGCGTGGGTGGCTTGCTCGTAGGCGTAGGCGATGCCGATCAACGTCGGCTCGCTCCACTTGCGCCCGAAGAACAGCATGCCGACCGGAAGGCCGTGCACGAAGCCAGCTGGCACCGTGATCGATGGGTAACCTGCCACCGCGGCGGGACCATACGACGAGGGCAGATCCGGATCGCCGTTCACCAGATCGATCCGCCATGCGGGATCTTGGGCGGGGGCCAGCAGCGCATCCAAATGTTTTGCGTTCATCACGGCGTCGATGCCTTCGGGACCGGCCAGCTTCCGCAACTTCGCCAGCGCATCCGTGTAGGCCTTGTCGGTGAGCGGACCCTCGGCTTCCGCCTTGATGAAGGTTTCCTGCCCGAACCAGGGCATCTCTTCCGCTGCGTGTGCCTTGTCGAAGGCGATCAAATCGGCGAGCGTATGCACCTTCAATCCCTTCCGCGTAGCGAGATAGGCGTTGATGCCGTGCTTGAACTCGTACCGCAGCACGGTCGTCTCGGCCTTGCCGTAATCGTTGACGTGCGGAATTTTCACCGGGTCGACGACGATGGCGCCGTGTGCGCGCAACACCTTTACCGTCTCGTCCAGCAGGCGCGTCACGTCCGGATTGTCGTCGACCAGATCGCGCACCACGCCGATGCGCTTGCCTTTGAGCGCATTAGCATCGAGAAACTTCGTGTAATCCGTCGCATGCTGGTCCGCATCCCTGGTCGCCGGATCGCGGGGATCAGTGCCCGCGATCGCGGTCAGCACGATCGCGGCATCGCGTACGTCGCGCGCGATCGGCCCCGCCGTATCCTGCGTCGAGCTGATGGGCACGATGCCGGCCCGGCTCACCAGACCCACGGTCGGCTTGATGCCCACCACCCCGTTCGCCGCCGAAGGGCAGATGACGGAACCGTTGGTTTCGGTGCCGATCGCGACCGTGACAAACCCCGCCGCAACCGCCGCCGCAGAGCCTGAGCTCGATCCGCATGCGGTGCGATCCAGCACGTAGGGATTGCGCGTCAATCCGCCTCGCCCGCTCCAGCCGCTGGTCGCACGGCTCGAACGGAAGTTCGCCCACTCGCTGAGATTGGTCTTGCCCATGATCACTGCGCCGGCCTTGCGCAGTTTCGCCGCCACGGTTGCATCGCGCGGCGCCGGCGCGCCCAGCAACGCCAGCGATCCTGCCGTGGTCGGCATTTTGTCGCCGGTGTCGATGTTCGCCTTCAAGAGAATCGGGATGCCCCATAGCGGATCGTGTTTCCCTTTGCTGCGATTGACGTCGCGTTCCTTCGCGATCTTAATCGCATCAGGATTCAGTTCGATCACCGAATTCACCCGCGGTCCGGCCTGGTCGAGCGCGTCGATGCGCTGGATGAAATCACGCACGAGCTGCTGCGAATCCAGCCTTCCGGCTGCCATCTGCTGCTGCAGGCTGGAGATGCTGGCGTATTCGATGGAAGCGTCGGATGACGCAGCAGATGGTGTCGACATGGCCGTCGTGCAAATGCCGCACAAGAGCGCGGCGGTACCGATTCCAAAAACACGAAGCTTCATGGTTCCTCCCTCCAATCGGCTACTTCAATACCCGATCACTTCGCCATCCCTTCGAAATTCCGTCGCGCCCCAGTAGCCATGATCCTTCGCGTGGTACCGGATGGCCTCGTAGCCACCGTAGCCGCCTTCCGCGTGCGTGGTGACTTTGACCTTGTAACCGCGTTCTCGCAATGCCGCTGCGATACCGGGATCGAATCCCGATTCCAGCATCACCATCCCCGTGCCCTCGGCGGCCACACCCGCCGGGGTCGCATCCCCAACGTGGGCCCAGCGCGCTGCGTCGCCCGCTTCCTGCACGTTCATGCCGAAATCGATCATGTTGACGAGCACCTGCGTTTGCCCCTGCGGCTGGAAGTAGCCACCCATCACGCCAAACGCCATCCACGGTTCGCCATCCTTCATCACGAAAGCCGGAATGATGGTGTGGAACGGACGCTTGCGCGGCGCGTAGACGTTGGCACTCTTCGGGTCGAGCGAATACAACGCACCGCGATCCTGGAACATGAAACCCAAGCCGGGGGCCGCCTCTCCCGAGCCCATGCCGGCATAGTTTGACTCGATCATCGAGACCATCATGCCATTGCTGTCGGCGGTCTCGAAGTCGGTGGTATCTCCGCTGCCGGATGGATACACCCCGGTCTGGTACGGCAACGGATTGCCCGGCGCGATATTCGGATTGGCATGCTTGAGATCGATCAGCCTGCGCCGCTGGTCAGCGTAGGCATCCGACAGCAGGCCCTCGATCGGTGCGTGGTAAAAGCGCGGATCGGCGTACCACTTCGACAGGTCCGCCGCGGCGAGCCGGAAAGCACCGATCTCGGCCATCAACGTGTCGGGACTGCCGAGCCCCATCTTCTTCAGGTCGAAGCCCTTCAAGACGTTGAGCGTCTCCAGCGTCGCAAACCCTTGGCCGTTCGGCGGCAACTCGTACACGTCGTAGCCACGGTAGTTCACCGATTGCGGCGTCACCCATTCGCCGTGGAAATCCGCGAAATCGGAGTAATCGGGGCCGGTGCCGATGCTCTTGAAGAAATTCGCCATCACATGCGCGATCTGGCCCTTGTAGAACGCGTCACGTCCGCCCTGCGCGATCAGCCCCAGTGTATGCGCCATGTCGGGGTTCCGGAAAATTTCGCCCTGGCGCGGCGTATGCCCGTCGATCAGGAACACCTTCTGCGCATTTGCGAAATCCTTGATGAAGGCCTGATGCTTCTCGAAGCCTTCCCAATTGCCCTTCCAGTATTCGGCCACGACCTGGGTGACCGGAAAGCCGACGGTCGCGTAATGGATCGCGGGCGCGAGATCCTCGGCGATGGGCAACTTGCCGAACTTCTGGTGCAGCGCGAACCAGGCATCGACGATCCCGGGCACCGTCACCGGCAAGGGGCCGAGCAATGGGATCTCCTCGGTGGGTTTCATCCCGGCTTTTTCATAGGCCGCCTTCACCTGTGCCTGCATCTGCTTCAGCGAGCGATCCTTGGGCGACCAGCCTGAGCCGTTGTAACCGTAAAGCTTGTGCGTTTTCGGATCCCACACGATCACGAATGCATCGGCGCCGAGGCCGTTCAATACCGGCTCGGTGAGACAGAGCATCGCGCTCGTGGCGATCGCGGCGTCCACCGCGCTGCCGCCCTTCTTGAGGATCTCGATTCCGGCCTCGGACGCGAGCGGCTGTTCGCTGGCCACCATCCCGTGCTGCGCGATCACCGGCGAACGCGATCCCCATGGCGCGCCGGCGTAACGGTCGCCGCGGCTGACGCCCGCATTCGCCGTACCGATGCCGGTGACGACAACAAATGCACCGACAAGACCCGTCAGCAGGACGCTTCGCAAATTGCTCAAAGCCAGACCGACCCGACTCGAATCACGTCTAGCTGGCATCATTTCATCCATCCTCCGAACTTGATACGCCGCTGCGAGTGTACGCATGGTACTTCAGCTGACAGCGCCAGTCGGCATAACGATCCCACTCTTGGCGCCTGCTGTTGTCAGCTTTGCGCGCGAGCAATTATCATGTGCGGCTGGCTTCCATGGACGGCGAAGCGCGCCGGCAGCTACCAAACGCCGGGCGCTTCATATCTTGGAGAGGTGACAGAGCGGTCGACACATTCGCCGGGAGTGACTGGACAACCGAAGGTTGGCCCCGAGCGCAGCGAGGGGTGAGCCTCGACGACGAGGAGAACAATGCGCCGGCCGGTTCTGCCATCACGCTGAGCGCTACATTCTGGAGAGGTGGCAGAGTGGTCGAATGCGCCGGATTCGAAATCCGGTTTACGGGTTTCCCGTAACGTGGGTTCGAATCCCACCCTCTCCGCCAAATCAAGAAGTTAGCCATACATCCGGTTACTTCTGATTGCAGGCAATTTCACACGTTGTCACCCCTCAGGGTGACAAGTGGGTGACAAAGCCTGCTGTGCCGAGCTTTGCAGAAGTTTTCAGTTGTCACCTGTTGCCGCCGACCGATGTCGGCTATCCTGCCCCGGAATCTTGAGCTGCCCCGCAACGGGGCACGAACCGGGCCACAGGGGGCGAAGTCAGCCCAATCGCATTTAGGCGATCCCATCCCGCGGCCAGCCCGGGGCCGCACGTGGATGGACCGTGCCTGATGCATTCCTTTGAACCTTTTCCGGACCGGAAGTCTTACGCGTCCGCCCTTGGACCTGTACTTAATCTCGATGGGCTCGCGCAACTCTTGCATCGCGACCGCGCGACGATAAAAGCTGATCGATGCCGCGCCCCTCACCGCGTCCCTCCCGCGCACAAGCCTCCCGGCACCAAAGAGCCACTCTGGTTGCTTGACGAAGTGCTGCAATGGCTACGTGCGCACCCTGACTGTTCCCCCAAGCCCAACACTTCGCGTCGCATCGGCCGTCCCAAGAAGGCCGAACAAGTTCGGCGCGCACGCGCCAGTCGCATCCCTCCCAGCACCAGCGAGGTGGGCATGTGATGCAGACCACGATTGGAGCCGAGAGGATCACGCAGCTGCATCCACGATCATCCGCGCAGGCGGAACCGTAACCTTCGACACCGCTATGGTCATGCTTCGCGAAATCAAGCAGGCAACGTCCAGAACTCTGGCTTGGCTGGTGCGGGCGGACATGCTGCAGAAGATCCGGATCCCGGGCGGCGCCCACGTTTGGATGTCGACGCGCTCGCTGGTTGGCGAAAGCCTTCGCGACCAGCTCGACCGGCTTGCGCGGGTTCGCACGTTCGAACGGGAATGCGCCCGCCTTGATGCTCAGCTGGCGCGCGAGAGGCAGTTCAACCGCAAAGTAGAATTCAACCGCGCCCTTCGCGAAGCCAGGCAAGCGCTGCGAGCAGTCAAGAGCGGCAGCTGAGGGCGCTGTTTGTGGGCGCGGCGCCAGGCGGCGGATCGAAAACCAGTCGGCCCGATGATAGGAAACCGGACGGCTCTAAACTAGTAATTTGGACGCTATGCAATTAGTAAATTGGACGCTACACTGCCCGGGCCATGCCGGCTACCCGCGACCCCGCAACCTTTGAGCGCCCCCCTGCGTGAAGCGGTGCGCGTCGCGCTCACCGACACGCCCGTGGTCTGCCTGCTGGGTCCGCGTCAGGCGGGCAAAACTACCTTGGCGCGGCAATTCGAGCCGGAATACGGCTACGTCACCCTGGACGATCCCGCCACGCTGGCCTTCGCCCAAACCGACCTTGCCGGCTTCGTGGCGGCACTTCCGGATCCGGTCATCCTCGATGAAGTGCAACGCGCACCGGAATTGCTGCGCGCCATCAAATTGTCCGTGGACCGTGATCGGCGTCCCGGCCGCTTCCTGCTCACCGGTTCGGCCAACCTGTTGGAGTTGCCTCGTCTTGGCGACTCACTGGCCGGGCGCATGGAGATGGTGGACCTGCAGCCGCTCACCGCGGCCGAGCAAGCCCGCAAACCCGGCCGCTTTCTCAACGCATTGCTCGAAGGCAAGCTGAAGCCCGCACTGCCCTCGGCCGTGGAACCGGATGTGCAAGCGCTGGCTCGGTGTGTGGTGGCGGGCGGATTTCCCGAGGCGGTTCAGCGCACGCCTGAGCGCGCACGCGCCTGGCATCGCCAATACCTGCGCGCAATGCTGGAGCGCGACGTACGCGACGTGGCGCGCGTGCGCGATCCGCTCGAGATTTCGCGCCTGCTTGAACTCCTGGCCCTGCGCACGGCGCAACTGCTCAACGTCTCCACCCTGACCAACGAGCTCGATCTGCGCCGGGAAACGGTCGAACACTATTTTTCTGTCTGTGAACGATTGTTCCTGGTGCGGCGTCTCCCGGCGTGGCACACCAACCGCGCCACGCGCCTGATCAAGGCGCCCAAGGTGCACCTGGTGGACAGTGGACTCGCCGCTACCTTGTCCGGCCTCGACACCGACGACGCTATCGCCCAGCGCGAGCGCTTTGGTCATCTGCTGGAGACCTTCGTGGTCCAGCAACTCATTGCGCAGGCCGGCTGGACCGCGCCGGAGCTGGAGTTCTCCCACTATCGCGACAAGGACCAGGTCGAAGTGGACCTGGTCATCAGCCGCGGTCGCGATGTCTGGGGCGTGGAGGTGAAAGCGGCCACCACCGTCACGACTTCCGATGGCGCGGGGCTGCGCCGCCTCGCCGAGCAATGCGGCGAATACTTCCGTGGCGGCGCGTTGCTGCATGCCGGCAACGCCACCGTCAAACTCGCTGTCGAGAACTGCCTTGCCGTGCCGCTGGCACGGCTGTGGGACATGTAAGGGGAATCCTCGTGGAAAAGCTGAAGATGCACACACCTGATCTCGTGAACGCCAACATCGAGCGGATCGCCGAACTGTTTCCCACCTGCGTCACCGAAAGCCGGGACGAAGCGGGCAAGGTCACGCGCGCCGTGGACTTCGACCTGCTGCGGCAGGAACTGTCCGGCCGTATCGTCGAAGGTCCATACGAACGTTACCGGCTGGACTGGCCCGGCAAGCGCGAAGCGCTGCTCGCCGCCAATGCGCCCATTGCCAAGACGCTGCGTCCCTGCCGCGAAGAAAGCGTGGACTTCGACACCACGCAGAACCTGTTCATCGAGGGCGACAATCTTGATGCGTTGAAGCTGCTGCAGGAGACCTATCTCGGCAAGGTCAAGATGATCTACATAGATCCGCCGTACAACACGGGAGCGGATTTCATTTATGACGACGACTTTGTCGAGAGTACGGCTGACTACTTACAACGCTCGAATCAGGAAGGTGAGGAAGGCAAGCTGGTCAGTAATACAGATAGCAACGGGCGCTTTCACTCAGACTGGCTATCAATGATGTATACGCGTTTGCGGCTTGCGAGAGACCTCATGGCGAACGATGGCGCCATATTCGTTAGCATTGATTTCAACGAATTCAGCAACATGAAAAAATTGATGGACGATGTCTTTGGAGAGGAAAATTTCCAAAGACAAATCGTGTGGCGCATAGGTTGGCTTTCTGGATATAAGACGACAGCGCGAAACTTCATCAGAAATCACGACATCATATTATTCTATTCCCGGAATCACAATGATCTCGCATTTGTAAAAAAGTATATTGAGAACAAGGATTTCAAAGAACTGGTCAAGAACGGACCAGAAATAACAGAAGTGCTGGAAGGATTCGGACTCGATAAGACACAACGCGACGATCTGCTGGATTTTGTAAATCACCGGAATCGTCCTGAGCGTTATCCTATTGAAGACACTTGGAACTGCAATGAATACGACGATTTGAACAGTATTGCAATTGTCTCGTTCTCGTCTGAAAAGATTTCGAAAATTCTTGGTATAGATCAAGAGTTCAAAGGCCAAAAGTCAATACAAATGCTCAAACGGCTGTTGGTTTCAGTAACACAGGCCGACGATTTGGTCATGGACTTTTTTGCAGGCACCGGTTCTACCCCCATGCAGTTATGCAACTGAACGTAGAAGAAGCGGCCAGCCGGCGGTGCATTTCGGTGCAAATTCCAGAACCTTGCGAAAGCGATTCTGAGGCGTTTAAGGTGGGTTATAAGACAATCGCGGAGCTCGCCAAGGAGCGCATCCGCCGCGCCGGCAAGAAGATCAAACAGGACAACGCACGCAAAGACGGCATCGACAAACTCGACGTCGGTTTCCGGGTGCTGAAGATAGATACGTCCAACATGGCGGACGTGTACTACCGCCCGGACGAGCTCGACCAGAAGGACCTCGCGGGCCATGTGGACAATGTGAAGCCGGACCGCACCGCAGAAGACCTGCTGTTCCAGGTGCTGCTGGACTGGGGCGTGGACTTGGGGCTCCCCATCGTGCGCGAGGCGATTGATGGCCGCGAGGTGTTTTTCGTGGATGACAATGCATTGGCCGCGTGCTTCGTGAAAGACGGCAGCGTGGACGAGGGTTTCGTCAAGAAGCTGGCCATGCGGAAGCCGCTGCGGGTGGTGTTCCGCGACGCCGGCTTCGCCAGCGACAACGCGCGCATCAACGTCGAGCAGATTTTCAAGACCCTCTCGCCTGACACCGAAGTGCGGACGCTGTGAGGGCTAGAGCATGAAACTTCGCTTCAAGGTTCAGGCCTTCCAGACCGCGGCCGTGAACGCGGTGGCGGATTGTTTTGAGGGCCAACCCAAGCTTGACCCGGCGACGACCAGCTATCGGATCGATCCGGGCCGCGCACAGAAAGGCGTGACGGAGTCGCTGCTGGAGCAGGCCGGTTTCCGCAACGCCGATATTGCGCTGGACAACCGGCAACTGCTGGACAACATCCAGCGCGTCCAGCGCATGCAAAGCCTCCATGTATCGCCGGCGCTGGTGACCAGCAAGCCGGCCGCGTTGAACCTTGACGTGGAAATGGAGACAGGCACCGGCAAGACCTACGTGTACATCAAGACGATGTTCGAGTTGCACCAGCGCTACGGCTGGAGCAAGTTCATCGTGGTGGTGCCGTCCATCGCCATCCGCGAAGGCGTGGCCAAGACCTTCCAGATTACTGCTGACCACTTCCTGGAAACCTATGGCAAGAAGGCCCGCTGGTTCATCTACAACTCCAAGAGCCTGCACGAACTGGAGAGCTTTTCATCGGATGCCGGCATCAACGTGATGATCATCAACGTGCAGGCGTTCAATGCCACCAGCAAGGACGCGCGACGCATTGATATGGAGCTGGATGCCTTCCAGTCGCGCAAGCCGATTGATGTGATCGCCGCCAACCGGCCCATCCTGATCCTGGACGAGCCGCAGAAAATGGAAGGCGCAAAGACGCAGGAGAGCCTGAAGAAGTTCAAGGCGCTGTTTGCGCTGTACTACTCGGCCACGCACAAGACCCCGCACAACAAGGTGCACCGGCTGGACGCCCTGGACGCCTACAACCAGAAGCTGGTCAAACGCATCGCGGTGCGCGGCATCACAGTGAGGGGCCAGACGGGCACAAACGGATATCTGTACCTGCAAGATGTGCGGGTGTATCGCGACAAGGCGCCCGATGCTCGGATCGAGATCGAAGTGAGGCGCCAGCGCGAGGTGAAGCGCGAACTGCGTGTGCTGAGGAAGGGCGACAACCTATTCGAGCTGTCAGACGGACTCGACCAGTACCGCGACGGCTATGTGGTCGCCGACATTGATGCCCGCGACAACACGGTACATTTCGTCAATGGTGTGGTGCTTGTCGCTGGCGAGGCGGTGGGCGACGTGAACGAGGATGTGCTGCGCCGCATCCAGATCCGCGAGACCATTCATGCCCACCTGGAGCGCGAGCGCCAACTGTTCGGGCAGGGCATCAAGGTACTGAGCCTGTTTTTCATAGACGAAGTGGCCAAGTACCGCGACTACTCGCGGGAAGACACCAAGGGTGAGTACGCGCGGATCTTCGAGGAAGAATACAAAACGACCCTTAACGAAGTTCTTGAGTTGGAACTCGAGGCTGGCGCCGCGGCGTACCACAAGTACCTGAAAGGCATTGCGCCGGAAGCCACCCATCAGGGTTACTTTTCCATTGACCGAAAGACCAGCCGGCTGGTTGATCCTTCCATCATTGGTCGCGGTGACGAAAAGGGGCAGTCCGATGACGCGGACGCCTACGACCTGATCCTCAAGGACAAGGAGCGCCTGCTGTCGCTGACCGAGCCGGTGCGGTTCATTTTCTCGCATTCGGCCCTGCGCGAAGGTTGGGACAACCCCAACGTCTTCCAGATCTGCACCCTGAAGCACAGCGACAACACGGTCTCGCGCCGCCAGGAGGTCGGACGTGGTCTGCGCCTGTGCGTGGATCAACGTGGCGATCGGATGGATGCCCCGGCCACGGTTCACGGGATCAACGTGCTGACGGTGGTTGCCAACGAAAGCTACAAGGATTTTGTGGCAGGTCTGCAAAAGGACATCAGTGAATCGCTGTCGGATCGCCCGAGGGTGGCCAATGAGGCGTACTTCGCCGGCAAGGTGTTGCAGACCTCGACGGGCGCCGTAACCGTGACGGCACCGATGGCCAAGCAGATCTATCGTTACCTGGTCAAACACGACTACACGGACGACCGCGATCAGATCACGGCCGCCTACCATGACGCCAGGGAAGCAGGCACGCTTGCGAATCTGCCTGATGATCTCAAGCCGCATGCCGATGAAGTATTCAAGCTCATAGACAGCATCTTCAGCGATGCCCAGATTCCGAAGCCCACCGATGATCGTGCCGGCCCGATCAACAAGCTCAACGCCAATTTCCAAAGAAAGGAATTTCAGGAACTGTGGCGCCGTATCAATCACAAGGCCGCTTACACCGTCCATTTCCACAGCGACGAACTGATCAAGAAGTGCATTGCGGCGCTGAACAAGGAATTGAAGGTGCAGCCGCTTCAGTACACCGTCGTGAGAGGTGTGCAGCGGGACCAGATTGGCGCAGATGAACTGAAACGAGGAGACGGGTTCGGCGTTGAGGAAACGCGCACCGACAAACATCGGGCTTCGGTGCACTCGGCCGTGCCTTACGACGTGATTGGAAAGCTGGCCGAAGCCACGGTACTGACGCGCGCGACTGTAGCGACCATCCTGACTGGTCTGGAGAAGCCCGTGTTTGCTCAGTTCAAGGCGAACCCGGAGAGCTTTCTGACTGAAGCGAGTCGCCTGATCCGTGAGCAAAAGGCGACAGCAGTGGTAGAGCACCTGTCGTACAGCTTGCTCGATGATGGTTGGCAAACCGACATCTTTACCGTGGCGCAGTCACGCGTCGACTTCGCGCGGGCTGTGGGCAGGAAGAAGGCCGACGGCTCGCTGGGCCCGCTCGCCAAGCACATTTACGACTATGTGCTGGTGGACTCCAATTCCAGTATCGAGCGCAAGTTCACGGAGGATTTGGATACCAGCGCCGAGGTCGTGGTGTACGCCAAGCTGCCGCGCGGTTTCGCGATTCCCACGCCTGTCGGGGACTATAACCCGGACTGGGCGATTGCCTTCAAGGAAGGCAGCGTCAAGCACATCTACTTCGTGGCGGAAACCAAGGGCAGCATGTCCAGCATGGAACTGCGCGAAATAGAGAAGTCCAAAATCGAATGCGCCCGTAAGCTTTTTGCCGACCTCAACAAGCGCTTCGCGCCCGACCACGTCACCTACGAAGTTGTAGACAGCTTCGAAAAGTTGCGCGAGCTCGTTGCCTGACGGTTGCAAAACCTCCAAATGGCTCCCGCCTAGCTAGGAAAGGAGGGGCGCGTGACAGCGCTCGCGCCCCCCTCACGTGTGGTTAGCGCAGCATCTGCCACGCCAGGTTTTCATCCTTAATACCCGCAAGGCCCTCGGCGAGATGTCCTCTCGCTTCCTCCAACGATTTCACGTCGGCGCAAAGGTCGTCCGTCCCGAGGGCGCTGACATCCAGCCAGGCGTGCAGCCTCATCAGGCATTCCAAGTGCTTAAACCCTCGCGCACCCTGACGCATCCAAGGTCCGATACTGATACTGACCTCGGGCGCGCACCATGAGATCAACCTTCGCGTTATCGGCCTTCGCGCTCTCCGCCGGCAGTGGCGCTGCAGGTTTGGCTCGAGCGTGCTTCGGCCGAATCGCCCTTGCATTGCGGCGCGTCGAAATGACGGCAGGCATGATCGCCTTGGGCGCGATGGTCATGGGACCGCCGCCCGTGCGTGCTCAAGCACGATGCGAGGTGCACAATCTCATGCCGCAATTTCGCAGGTTCTTGTCGGCAGAGACCAGAGTGTCCGCCGTCCAGCGTCGCGCCCTGTTCGAAAGCACGCTTGTCGCGTCCGATCCGCAGTTGTACGACCCGGAAGTACTGCGTGACGGTGAGCCGCTCAATCAGGCCGTCGATGCATTCCTGCACGACGTGCCCGCCGACGTGCCTCGGATCCATGCGGTGAGTCGGACGCTCAGCGCCGACTTCGGCCGGACCATACAACGCTTCGAAGCGCAATTCCCAAATTTCACCTGCAGCGACCCGATCTACTTCTATCCAGCTCTTTATGCGTTCGACGGAGCTGTTCGGCAGGTCGGCGGGCGGACTGCGCTGCTCTTCGGCGTCGATGCGATTGCGGAGCTCTACAGTCCGGCGACGTTGCCTGTCCTGTTCGATCATGAGCTGCTGCATCGTTACAACGCGCAGGTAACGGGCATCGACGGTGCCGCGCCCGGCCAGCCTCTTTATTTGAATCTGTGGTCGGAAGGCCTCGCCGTGTACGTCAGCCAGGTGATGAATCCGACCGTACCGATTGCGACGGCTCTCGGCCGTCCAACGGACCTCATCGCGAGGGCCTCTCCGATGCGCGCCGAATTGGCTCGTGCGTTCCTTCGCCAGTTCAATTCAACGGACTTCGACGCTTATGCACGGTACTTTGAAGGTGGAAGACAAACCGGGCGCTTCCCGCAGCGCAGCGGCTACTACCTTGGCTATCTTGTCGTATCCGAAATCGCATCACAAAGGCGCTACTCCTTGGTTCAACTTGCCGCATTGCATGGTGATCCGCTGCAAGATCTGGTGCGGCGGGAACTGCTCCGGATCGCGTCGTCCGATAATCGACAAGACCGCGACCCGAGGAGCGTCCCGTGACGATCCCGCGACCAGCACCACCGGATCGAGGGTCGTGCCGCGCAAGCCTACAAGAGTGATCCTGCATTTCATATGCGAAATCATCATATGTGCCATCGCTTGACTTGAGTTCCGGTTTCGGGATAGCGTTCGCCCATGCCGCAGCGCAGCAACAACTATCAGCCTCATGAAGCGACTCATCTCGCGACGGACTGCGGGCTGCTGCAACTTCGCGGCGCGCTCCTTGTTGCCCTGGTCTTTTTTAGCCTTCCCCTCGTACTCCTCCTTACCAACGGAGGTGCGGGCTGAGGGCGTGTCCAGGTAGCTAGCAGACGAACCTGAAAATACCCAAAGAACCCCGCACCAGAGATGACGCGGGGTTTTTTGTTGCCCGAATGCCTGTTCCACAACGGAGCCGCCGATGAAAAACCCGCAACACGACGAGCAGAACGACCGCTGCGGCGCAGCCGCCGACCGCGTGCGCATTTTCGATACCACCCTGCGCGATGGCGAGCAGACGCCCGGCTTCTCGATGGATCGGCGCGCCAAGCTGCGCATGGCGCAGATGCTCGAAACGCTCGGCGTGGACGTGCTCGAGGCGGGTTTTCCGCAGGCCTCGCCCGACGACTTTGCTGCGGTTGCACAGATCGCCGCCACGTTGCGCGACACCACGGTCTGCGCGCTCGCGCGCTGCCAGCGAGGCGACATCGACAGTGCCGGCCGCGCGCTGGAGAAAGCACTCCACTCGCGCATCCACGTGTTCATCTCCACCAGCCCGCTGCATCGTGAGCACAAGCTGGGCATGAGCAAACAGCAAGTGCTGGATGCTGCGGTCGCTGCGGTGGAACGCGCGCGCGGCATGTGCCATGAAGTGGAGTTCTCCGCCGAAGACGCGATGCGCACCGAGCCGGAATTCCTGGCCGAGGTGTTCAGTGTGGCGCTGGCCACCGGCGCCGGCACGCTGAACGCGCCGGACACGGTGGGATACATGACGCCTGTCGAGATCGCCGAACGCTTCGCCTGGCTGCGCGCGAATGTGAAGGGAGCCGAACACGCGGTGTTCTCCAGCCACTGCCACAACGATCTGGGCCTGGCGGTGGCGAATAGCCTCGCCGCAGTGAGCGCGGGTGCGCGCCAGGTGGAATGCACGGTCAACGGCATCGGCGAGCGCGCCGGCAACGCCGCCTTGGAGGAGATCGTGATGGCACTGAAGGTGCGCGGCGCCTACTTCGGCACGGATACCCGCATCGACACGCGCAAACTTTACCCGGCTTCGCGCTTGCTCTCCCAGCTCACCGGGCAGCGGGTCCAGCGCAACAAGGCCATCGTGGGCGACAACGCGTTCGCACATGAGTCCGGCATCCACCAGCACGGCATGCTCAAGCACCGCGGCACCTACGAAATCATGCGCCCGCAGGACGTGGGCATCGCCGAGACGAAGCTGGTGCTGGGCAAGCATTCGGGTCGCGCCGCGCTGCGCCAGCGCCTGCATGCGCTAGGCCACGCGCCGGACGAGGCGGCGATGGACGGCATCTTCGCGCGCTTCAAGGCGCTGGCCGACAAGAAGCGCGAAGTTCACGACGAGGACTTGGAAGCGATCGCGTTGGGCCAGGACCCCGAAGCGCTGGGTCCATGGCGGCTGGTACAACTGGGCACCAGCACGCATTTGGGCGGCAGCGCTTCGGCTTCGGTGAAGCTGCGCCACGACGACGGCCGCGAGGTCGGCGAGGCGGCAATAGGCGACGGTCCGGTGGACGCGGTGCTGCGCGCGATCGAGCGTGCCACCAGCAGCACGCTGGACATCACCGAGTTCCAGGTGCGCGCCGTCAGCGAAGGCGGCGACGCCCAAGGTCAGGCCCAGTTGGTTGCGCACCATGCGGCGCGCGACTGGCGCGGCCACGGCGTCAGCACCGACATCATCGAAGCCACTGCGCTGGCCGCGCTGGCCATCGTCAACCGCATCGAGCGGCAAGTCCCGGAGAGCCATCGGCGCCCGACAGTCGAAAACTGCGGCCACACAAAACCGGTTTCCATGGGAGGTTCCACATGACCGCGGTACGCACCCTGTTCGAAAAAATCTGGGACGCGCACCTCGTCGCGCCCGAAACCCCCGACACGCCGGCGATCCTGTACGTCGACCTGCATCTGGTGCACGAGGTCACGTCTCCGCAAGCCTTCGACGAATTGCGCGCACACGGCCTGAAAGTGCGCCGCCCGGATCGCACGCTCGCGACGCTGGACCATTCCACGCCCACTTTGCCCATGAATGCCGACGGTGAACGCCCCTATGCCACACCGCAAGCGCACGCGCAGGTTTCGAAGCTGGAAGCCAACTGCCGCGAATTCGGCGTCGAGCTGCACGGCTGGGACAGCGCCGACCGCGGCATCGTGCACGTGATCGGACCCGAGCTCGGCGCAACTCAGCCGGGCATGACGATCGTGTGCGGCGACAGCCATACCTCCACGCATGGCGCGTTCGGTGCGCTTGCGTTCGGCATCGGTACCACCGAAGTCGGGCACGTGCTGGCGTCGCAATGCCTGCTGCAGCGCAAGCCGAAAACGCTTGCGGTGC
>Ga0209061_1002195_pt1 | contig 26062 bp, 21 predicted proteins | sample Coa_R1_10_FD_187157 | JGI IMG/M metagenome (GOLD analysis project Ga0209061, IMG submission 187157) | Surface soil microbial communities from Centralia Pennsylvania, which are recovering from an underground coalmine fire - Coalmine... | ecosystem: Environmental > Terrestrial > Soil >... | reverse complement strand
CGAGACGACCTTCCCCAAGCTGCCGGGCCAGGGAGAGGGCTTCCCGCCCGCAGGCCATGCCTTCTGCGTGCTTGCCGAGGCTCACTGCTACCAGGGTAGCCAGTTCCACCAGGGCCTGAACTCGCTCAGCGCAGCAATGTTCATGCAAAAGGGTGAGCGCCTGCTCAAAGGCAGCCTGCGCGGCGGTGTGATCTTCCAATCGCGCGCTAGCTCGGCCCTGCCCGTAAGCAGCCCGTGCAGCAGCAATTATATCCGGCGTATTGGTCCACCAGGTCCAGGCTTCCTTGAATGCCTGTACGGCCTCCCGTTCCTCCCCGGCCGTCAGTGCGGCTTCACCCAGAGCCAGCAGCAGTGCTCCCCGCTGCTGATCCTGCTCGTCAAGCAGATCAAGGGCGGTGTGGTAGTGATGCATAGCTTCGCGGGGAGCAGCGGCACGAATCGCCTGAGCAGCCGCGAGTTGGGAGTAAGTAGCCCCGCGCGCCCGGTCTCCGCTGCGAGCGAAGTGGAAGGCGATCTGGGCGAGCTGGTGTGCGTCCTCCTGGTCCAGACCTGCCTCCAGGACGCGCCCGATGAAGCCGTGTAAGCGCCTGCGGCGCGCCGGTACAATCTCATTGTAGAGATATTCGCGCAGCAGGTCATGGCTGAACGTATATCTCCCGGCTGTGTCATGGAGCAAGATCCCTGCCTGCACCGGGGCATACAACCGTTCCTCGGTCACTTCCTCGTCCTGGCCTGTGACTTCGGCCAGAACGCTGCCAGCAAAGGTGCGACCGAGAATCGCAGCGGAGTGTAAGGTCTCAAGCGACTCGGGAGGGAGACGGGCGAAGCGATGGCGAATGAGACTGCTGATACTGGCAGGAAGGTTTCCTGGTGGAGGAGGATCGATGGCCGCGCCCCCGGTTTTCACGAACACTGTCCCTGTTTCGTGCCACGCCCGCAGCAACTCTTTCAGGAAAAACGGATTGCCTTCGCTCTCTTTCCAGAGCCGCTGACTGAGCAGGTGATCGACAGGGGCGCCCGACAGGTGCGGGATCAGTTCAATTACATCTGCCTCAGACAATGGCTGAAGCGCGAGTGTCACCAGCTGCCGGTGCCTGGCGAGTTCCAGGATGCTGCGTTCCAGCGCCGGATGATCGGTCAGTTCAGTGGAACGATAAGCGCCAACGATACACAGGCGGGAGGTTGCTTGATGCTGAGCCAGGTAGCACAGCAGGTCGAGAGTGGCTGTATCGGCCCAATGTAGATCATCCAGAAGCAGGAGCAGCGGGCGGGAGAGGGCGATAGCAGCCAGGAACTGGCCCACCGCTTCGTAGAGTCTCAAACGTGCCTGTTCCGGCGGAAGCGGATAGCCGGGTATCAATTCGCCCAGTTGCCTCGGCAACTCTGGCAAAATTGTCGCCAGAATGGGCGCGATAGGATCGGTCTGGGCACGAAGTTGCTCAGGCGGAACAGTGAGGATATAGCTGCCGAGCGCTTCCAGAAAAGGCAGGTAGGGTGGCATGCCTTCGGCTTCGGAAGCGCCCCCTCGCAGAATAAGCCCACCGGCCTGCCCGGCACGCCTTGCCACTTCATTGAGCAGGCAAGTCTTGCCAATTCCCGGTTCGCCTGCTACCAGTACAACATGAAGATGACCGGCGCTGGCCCTCTCAAACTGGCTCCAGAGGATGTTAAGTTCACGCTGCCTCCCTACCAGCGCAGGTTCGGAGAAAGGTCTTCCCTCTATCATGACTCGTCCTCCCATACAGCCAGGAACTATCTTTGAAAGGATACCCAATCCTCGTAGCAAAAACAAGGGCTTGCTGTTACATGCCTTGCGATGGCGTCGCCTGCCGAACTTGCTAACTTTCCTTTGTATAGTTTAGAATAGTATGAATGTATGTGCCTACTATCTTCAATGTGCTGCAAAGCACTAGTTTTTTTCCTGGAGGCTTCCGTTGGAGCAGGAATCATTAACGACTATTGATGATGTACAGCGCGCGATGTTTGCGCAAAATTATATCGCTGATCGCAGTCTGGCGACGGTGGTGTTCCTGGCGCTCAAACGACGTAAGCCGCTGCTGCTGGAGGGTGAGCCGGGGGTTGGGAAAACCGAGGTGGCGAAGGTGCTGGCCGCTATCCTGAACACAAAACTGATCCGTCTGCAATGCTACGAGGGCATCGACGTGAGCACGGCGGTATACGAGTGGAACTACACGCGCCAGATGCTGCACATTCGTATGATGGAGGCAGGCGGCGCCAACCGTCAGGAGGAGCTGAAGGAGATCTTCGGCCCCGATTTTTTGATGCAGCGACCCTTGCTCCAGGCTATCGATCCTGCCAACGCAGCGCCTCCCGTACTGCTCATCGATGAACTGGATCGCAGCGACGAGGAATTCGAGGCGTACCTGCTCGAACTGCTCTCCGATTTCCAGATCACCATTCCTGAGATCGGGACGATCCAGGCAAAGGAGCCGCCGTTCGTCGTGATTACCTCCAATCGCACGCGCGAGATCCACGATGCATTGCGGCGCCGCTGCCTCTACTACTGGATCGACTATCCCACGCTGGAAAAAGAATACAATATCGTCGTGACGCGCATGCCCGACGTTCCAGAGCGCCTCGCCAGGCAGGTCTGCACCTTCGTTCGCGAGTTGCGCAGCGCCGATCTCTATAAGGCGCCCGGCGTCGCGGAAACGCTGGACTGGATCAGCTCGCTGCTGGCCCTGCATCAGATGGAACTCGTCGAGGGTCCCGTGCGCGATACACTGGGCGCGCTGCTGAAATATCAGGACGACGTGCTGAAAGTGGGCGGCAGCGATCTGGGCAAGATGTTACAGAAAGCGCGAGGAGCTTCTTGATGATGGACGCACTCCCGCAGGAGAATGGCGATTACGTGGCATCTCTGAATATGCGACCGCTCGATATAGAGCGCGGGGAGCGTCTGCTGTATCGCCTGACCGAATTTGGCCGTCTCCTCTGGGAATCTGGAATCAATGTCGGGCCGCGCCAGATGCTCGATCTTGCGGAAACGCTGAACTATGTCGATCTCACGAATAAAGAAGATTTCTATGAGACGATGAAGTGCAGCCTGCTCACACGGCACGAGTTGGAGCCGCTTTTTGACCAGTTGTTTCTCTACTACTGGTACCTGCGCGATAACCCGAATAAGAAGGACGATGTGAAGGGCGCGGCCAAACGCGTCGAGCGCCAGATGCGCCTCCCACCATCGGAGCGCAAGCGCCTCGCCGAACATATGAACGCAACGGAGCAGCGCAAAGACCTGCGTTCGGAGATGCGCCAGACGGACCGGCGCCGCCTCAAGGATGACCGTGATTACGATGATGAAGACGATCTGGGTGATCCGCAGGGGACGGCGTACAGCGCTATCGAGCGACTGCGCAAGAAAGATTTCGAGAACTTTACCTGGGACGAGGTGCAGGAGGCGAAGCGGTTGATGGCCGAAATGCGCTGGAATCTGGGCCTGCGCGCGACGCGTCGCAAGGCGCCATCCAGGAAGGGCGCCTATCCCGATATGCGCCGCATCGTGCGTCGCAATTTGAAGTACGGCGCGGAACTGATCGAGCTGACCTGGCGCGAGACCAAACGCAAGCCGCGCCCGCTGGTGATTATCTGCGATATCAGCGGCTCGATGAGCCTCTATTCGCGGCTGCTGCTGCACTTCATTCACACCATCTCGAACGGCCTGATGAACGTTGAAGCCTTCGTCTTCGGCACGCGGCTCACGCGCATTACGCGCCAGTTGAAAAAGCGCGATGTCGATGAGGCCGTGCGCGATGTGTCGAAGTCGGTGCAGGACTGGTCGGGGGGAACGCGCATCGGCGATGCGCTGCATATCTTCAATCAGAAATGGGCGCGGCGTGTGCTGGGCCGGGGCGCGGTTGTGCTGATTATCAGCGATGGCTGGGATCGCGGCGACTCAACATTGCTCCAGGCCGAGATGGATCGCTTGCAGCATAGCTGTCATCGCCTGATCTGGCTTAACCCGCTGCTCGGCTCGCCCGACTATCGCCCGCTGACGGTAGGCATGAAAACGGCTCTGCCGTATATCGATAACTTTTTGCCGGCCCATAACCTGGATAGTCTGATTAGCCTGGGCAATTTGCTCTCCTCCATCGATGACAGTCGCCCGGCGCGCGACGCTGTTTCGCGCAAGAAGGCCGTGGAGGCATGGAGCAGGCCCGTAAGATAAGTTTCCGACAGGAGGAAAAATATGCGCGATGTATTGCCTGATATAGAGAAGTGGCGCAGCCGTGGCGAACAGGTTGCTATCGCGACTGTGGTGAGCATGGCCGGCTCGGCGCCGCGCAGACCGGGCGCGAAGCTGGCGGTGAGTCAGAGTGGTGAGATTTCTGGCTCGGTCAGCGGTGGCTGCGTAGAGCCGGCGGTTGTCGAGGCCGCGATGGAAGTGATCAGGGATGGCAAGCCGCAGATGCTTGAGTTCGGCATCAGCGAAGAAGAGAATATCGAGAAGATCGGCCTTGCCTGCGGCGGCACCATCCACGTCTTTGTTGAACGCCTCGACTGGTGAGGCAAGGCAAGACAGGGGCAGGCAAGGCAGGGGGCAAGGCAAGACGGGAACAGGCAAGGCAAGACGGGAACAGGCAAGGCAAGACGGGAACAGGCAAGGCAAGGCAAGACAGGGGCAGGCAAGGCAAGACAAGACAGGGGCAGGCAAGGCAAGACGGGGACAGGCAAGGCGGGGGCAAGCCCCGCCTCTACATCTCGTATCTTGCCGGGACAATATGCAAATGTAGAGGTGGGGCTTGCCCCCGCCTTATTCCCCACGTCGCGTATCTTGCCGGGACGATATGCAAATGTAGAGGCGGGGCTTGCCCCCGCCTTATTCCCCACGTCGCGTATCTTGCCGGGACAATATGCAAATGTAGAGGTGGGGCTTGCCCCCGCCTTATTCCCCACGTCGCGTATCTTGCCGGGACAATATGCAAATGTAGAGGTGGGGCTTGCCCCCGCCTTATTCCCCACGTCGCGTATCTTGCCGGGACAATATGCTGGTTCATTGCCCGCATTTAGGAGAAGAGTTATGAGCGGAATCTACGAAGAACTGAAAGACCTGCTCGCCAGAGAGAAGGGCGCCGCGCTGGCTACGGTTGTGCGTGGCCCCGAACACGTTGGCGCGAAACTGCTGGTCTTCCCCGATAAAACCACGCACGGCACTCTGGGCCTCGCAGCCCTGGATGCCGTGGTTACTGAGGATGCCGAGCGCGCCATCTGGAACGGCGACGCCAATACCCACACGTACACCCTCGAGACCGGGCTGCAACCGTATGATGTCTTCATCGAAGGCTTCCCGCCCCCACCCGAACTCATCATCGTCGGCGCCGGACATATCGCTATCCCTCTGACCACCTTCGCCAAAACGCTCAATTATCGCGTCGTGGTTATCGATGCCCGTGCCGCCTTCGCCACACGCGAGCGCTTTCCTCACGCAGACGAGTTGATCGTCGCCTGGCCCGACGAAGTATTGGAAAAGATGGACCTCAATCCGTCTACTTCAATAGCGGTCCTGACGCATGATCCGAAATTCGACGAGCCGACGCTCAAAGTGGTACTATCGCGTCGCGTGGGCTATATCGGGGCCATCGGCAGCCGCAAAACCAGCATGGAGCGCGCTGAACGGCTCAAGAAGCAGGGCATTAGCGACGAGCAGCTCGCCCGCATACATGGCCCGATTGGGCTAAACATCGGGGCCACTGCTCCCGAAGAGATGGCTCTGGCTATCATGGCCGAGATCGTGGCTACGCGTCACGGCAAAGATTCTAAGGCCATACTCGACTGGACTAAAAAATAGCATCTGCAACTTCTCATCCCTTGATTCGTCTTTTAACTAGAGGGTGTCCGATTGCTCACGCCTGCGGCGCTCGCCAGGTGGATATGGTTGGGTGAAACAATGCGCACAGCGCATTGTTTCACCCAACCATATCCACCTCTGGTGCGGCCTGGCCGTACCAATGACTGGAGAGAGGCTGCTGAGCATCGGACACCATCCAGGGGACGGGTGCTTGGCAAGGGTATAAACGGTATCATACTGCGTCATATGATTAAAATAGCAAAGGATATGCTATGCCTGATAAGTATTATGAGCCAGATGAGCCTACACTGCCGGCAAGTTATCCCGCCCGCAATCAGGAGCCGCAGGGCAAATTAGTTGTCGGCAGCTTTCAAAATCAATCGAGAGCCGCGCAGCGCCGGCCATATCAATATCCGCCACAACCTCGCCCGTCGCAGCCGGGCTATCCGCAATCTCCAACCGGCCCGGAGATGCCCGGGCCGTATCCCAACCAGGCGTATGCGCCGCAGAGACAGGCGGCGAACGCCCCCGCGAATTATCAACCCTATTATCAATCGCAGCGACGCCCACGGCGACGCAGCGGCTGCACCGTTGGCTGCCTGGTCGGGCTGTTGCTCGTCCTCCTGCTGGGCTTCTTTACTATCACAGTAGGCCAGCGCGTCCTGGCCTTCGGCTCGGCCATCTCGAACCAGCCACCGCTCAGCACGCAGACGGGCTATATGAGCGGTAGTGGCCGCACCAACGTGCTGGTGATGGGCTACGGAGGCGGCAGCCATTCTGGCGCCTTCCTGACCGACTCTATGACCGTCGTCAGCGTCATGCCGCAGAGCCATCATACATCTTTAATCTCGATCCCGCGCGATCTCTGGGTGCAGGTGCCCGCCGGATCCGGCAACTACGCCAAGCTCAATACCGTCTACACCGTTGGCTCCAATAATGGACAAAATCCCGTAGCCGGCGGCAATGCAGCCGCGCAAAAGATCTCGCTCATCACTGGCCTCAACGTGAAGTACTGGGTGACAATCAATTTTACGGGCTTCCGCGACCTGATTAACGCGCTTGGCGGCATCGATGTCTATGTGCCGGACTCGTTTAACGCGTGCTACCCGAAGAACGACGATGCGAACATCGATGCTAGCTGGAAAAAGGTGCAGTTCAATAAGGGGATGCAGCACATGAATGGTGAGACCGCCATTGAGTATGCCCGTGCGCGTGAGCCGCTGGCGGTCTGTGGTATGGGCACCTCGGAGAACCTGGCCGAGTTGACCGATTTCGCGCGCTCGGCGCGCCAGCAGATTATCATCAAGGCCGTGCTGGCTAAAGTGAAACAGCCGGGGACGTGGCCGCGCCTCTTCGATGCGATGACCGCGCTCCAGCACACCATCTACACGAATATGTCTCTTGCCGACCTGGCCCTGTTTGCGACGAAGATGGATATGAACGATCCGCACACGGCCCATATCGGACTGAGCAACCAGAATGTGCTGGTAGATACGGTGTCGAATGATGGGCAGGCTATTCTGCTGCCGGCGAACAATAACTGGTCGGCTATTCCTGCCTATATCAAGCAGCACCTTTACCAGTAGGCCGAGATTTGTAAAAGTCGCTCTGGTGCGCAGCCGCGCAATTGATCGCGCTCATTGGACCTGTAGAGGGCATTCAGGCGCGATAATGAAAGTTAACAACCAAGATCGGCAATGGAAAGGGATGATGGGATGGCGTAGGGGCGCGGCGCTGGCTGGGTGGTCGGGGGGGCGGTGGGGGCCAGAAGCAAGCCCGCTCCTCTGTGCTGAGGGGGATGAACAGCAAAGCGGGCTTGCGCTTCGGCCCCCACCGCCTCACCCCCCCTCCCAGCCGGCGCCGCGCCCCTACGCCGCCCCGGGATTGCCGATCTTGAACGTTACACATCATCATCGCGCGGCTACGCACTGGACGGCAATCTCAATCTATTTTTTATTGGAGCAGGCATGCCACAACGCAATGCTCGCATCATCGGTGGTATCTATCGTATAGGGCAGACCATTACCCAGAGAGGGATGCTCACGGCCTGTACCGCCTACAACCATAATACAAATGATGTGGTGGGGCTTTTCATGATCGAATTCCCGCCCGCTTTGCAGCCGGAGGCAATCGAGCAACTGCTGCATCCGCTGGAACCGCGCCGCGCCGTGCAATCCCCTCATGTGCTGCGCATACATGATTGGGGCATCGATGGCACGCGTATCTACATCGTTACCGATCCGCCGCGCGGCGTCACATTGCAGCATGTGCTCGACACCGAGGATATCGGCCTGCAACGCGCCGTCGATATAACGCGTCAGATCGCGGCGGGCCTCAAGGCGCTGCATGAACAGGGCATAGCAGGGCTGGACCTGCGTCCACAACTGATTACCGTCGATACGCTCGGCATAACGGATCGCGTGCAGATCGATGATGCCGGGCTGCGCCCGCTGCTCAGCGCCATAAACGCGATGAGTGATCGACCCGGCCAGGAGGCGGAGGCGCTCGATCCACGCTATGCCGCGCCCGAATATATCAGCGGCGCACCCATCAACCCCCGCAGCGATGTCTACCTGGCTGGCCTGCTCCTCTTCGAGCTGGTTACGGGACGCGTCCCCTTCGTCGGGCGTAATTATGCGGAAACAGGGATTATGCAGTGTACCTATCCCATACCGCGCATGAGCCTCTTTAAGCATGACACCCCTCTCGCGCTTCAGGAGGTCGTAGATTGCGCGCTGGCTAAAGATCCCGCACAGCGCTTCGCTCACGGTGCCGCCCTGCTGACCGCTCTGGAGAGTGTGCAGCTTCCCCCGGCCATTGGCCCGGTTATACAGGACACAAAGCTCACCCGGGCTATAGACCGGCTGACTGATGAGATGTCTCCGCAGGATACTGAGGAGGATGTGACCCTGCGCGCCACACTGATCGGAGAACACGCGACGATTCCCGCGATACCCCATATATCTACACAGATTGCCGGCCCGGAGACGGTCTACGCCTACCTCTGTTTCGAGCGCGATGGGACAGAGGAGCAGCGGATAGCCATCAAGCAGAAAAGCGTGATCGTCGGGCGCATTGATCCCAAACGCGGCCTCACTCCCGATATTGATCTGAGCGCCCTGGATCCGGGGATGACGGTCTCACGCCAGCATGCACGCATTCGTTTCGAAGAGACCTTTTTCTCCATCGAAGATCTTAAAAGCCACAACAAGACCCGGCTCAACCAGCAGGCGCTGGTCCCCCTCAAGGCCGAACTGCTCCAGCACGGAGATATCATCCACCTGGGCAAGGTGCGCTTGAAGTTCGAGGTGGCGGGCCTGAAAGATCTGCCGCCTCAATAAGCATGGTTCAGCTTGATAAGCGCCTTCATCATCCCTAATAATAGGGATGTAACAAATCCTATCAAAAAGAGAAAGGATACCCCGCATGGGCTTTGACCAGTATCACGAACCCGCGAACGAACTTTCACCAGAAACGCGCACCTTTGCACGCATCATCGCTTCCTTACAGGAGGAGTGCGAGGCGATTAACTGGTACGAGCAGCGTATATCGGTAGAGAAGGACCCGGACGCGAAAAAGATCATGCAACATTCGCAGGAGGAAGAATTTTTGCATTTCGCTATGGACCTTGAATTCCTGCTGAGGCGCACTCCCAAATGGCGCGTCTCGGCGCAGAAGATCCTCTTCCAGAGCGGTGATATCATCGAGAATGCTGAGAAAGGGGAGGAGGCTGAAGGAGCGTAACAGAATACAAAATGCTGGCAATACCCGGGTATTGCCAGCATTTTGTATTCTGTGGTCCAATTCACTTTCCTACCGCTTTTATGCGCTCGGGACGCCTGACGAAGTAGTAGATGAGCGCGCCGATGACGGGGACCATGAGGATAAAAAGCGTCCAGGCGACCTTATCGTTGCCCTCTGAAGGCTCTCTGGTAAGGCAGTCGACGAGTACCCAGATCCAGAATAGTAAAGCTACGACGGCAACACCGTTCATGCCCGGCCCGGGAATGCGAAATAGCCAGAAGAATGAAAACATTTTTCTCTCCTTTTGCGCATAGCTATCTAAATGTGTCTGGTTTCCGGCACTATTGCGTGCTCGCGCCTACGGCGCTCGCCTTATGGCTATTGTTGTGTGGGACAGGGGCGAAGCCCCTGTCCCACACAACAATAGCCATTCCTTGTGCGGCTTCGCCGCACGAACGCCCTGCACCCTTCTACTTTGTAGAATACGTGAGAGGAGCAATAAGTTGCATTAAGAGGCTCTAATTATGCATTTTTGGCGATGGCGATGAGATCTGCGAGCAAGCCCTGGCCCGTCTGCAACCTGCCAGCGCCGGGACCTATCACCGTCACCGTAGAGAGCGTATCCGTCTCGAAGCTGATGGCATTCATCACGCCATCCACGCGAGCCAGGGGATCTTGCTCTGGCAGCGCCACCGGTTCAACGCTGGCCTCTAACGGCGTCTCGGCAATATCCGAGACGGCCTGCAACGTTGCCAGGAGCTTGATGCGTTTCCCTTCTTTGTGTGCCTGGTGAATATCCTGCGTCGTGACCCCGGTGATACCCCTGCGCGCGACCTGATCGGGTTTGAGCGTGTGACCAAATACCAGCGTTGCCAGGATGAGCGCCTTGGCTACGGCGTCGTAACCCTCAACATCCGCCGTCGGATCGGTCTCGGCATATCCCCGTTCCTGTGCCTCCGCCAGCGCCTCGTCGTAGTCGCGTCCGCCGGCCATCGCGCTTAGAATATAGTTCGTTGTGCCATTGAGGATACCACGCACAACGCGCACCCTGGCTCCGGCCATTCCTTCCAGCACCGTGCTGATGACGGGCGTACCGGCCATCACCGTCGCCTCCATGCGTAATTGCACGCCGTGCTGCCGCGCCAGGGCCAGCAATTCATGGGCGGCCAGCGCAACCGGCCCTTTATTGGCCGTGATAACATGGATGCCTTCAATCAGCGCCGTGCGGATGTGGCTCATCCCCGGCTCGGCATCGTGTAGATTCGTTGGCGTCGCCTCCGCCAGCACGTCCGCGCCGGTAGCGCGCAGCCCCTCAAGCGTGTTCTCCCAGTGCCTGACGCCGGGGTGCTGTGACAGTGGCCGCCGCTTTGCCGCAAGATCCAGCAGCGTCGCTATATCCAGCCCATCTTCGCGGTAGATGAAACCATGACGAGCATTCGCTACGCTGACCAGGAGAACTTCGAGGCCGTAGTGCCGCGCTAACCAGGCTTTTTTTCTGGCGAGCAGCTCCGCAAAACCCTGCCCAACGACGCCAAAGCCAATGATGGAGAGACGAAATGCTTTCATGGCAAAGCCACCCTTTATAATCAAAATGTAGTGGCGACCCTTGTGGTCGCCAGGACGAGCCTTGTGGTCGCCAGGACGAGCCTTGTGGTCGCCAGGACGAGCCTTGTGGTCGCCAGGACGAGCCTTGTGGTCGCCAGTTAGAGCCAGGATAGTTTGAGTCGATCAAGGACACGCCGGACCGGTCCCAGCTCCTCGATGCCGAGCATGCGCGCGACGCGCAGGTAGATCACCAGGCCAATGAAGATCTCGATCATCACCTTGATGATCGCCAGCAGCGCTCCACCGATGCCCAGTGTTTGAGACTGTGTTGTCACGATCACCATATCCAGCAGGAAACGAACCACTATCAGGCCCAGGCCCATCACCAGAGAAGCTATCAGCACACGTCCGATAAAGTGCAGCATCATGCGCGGCTGCAACTCACCGACTTTCTGGTGCAGCAGCCAGAACAGTACAGCGGCCTCTAATAATCCCGCGATGGATGTAGAAAACGCCAGTGCGCCCGTACCCCACTGCGGCCCGAAGACGGCCAGATTGACCAGCAGGAGGCTGAGAGCGATCTTGAAGGCAAATTGACCTATACTCACGATCACCGGAGTCTTGCTATCGCGCAGGGCATAGAAAGAGCGTGTGAGAATTTCGACGGCGACAAGACCGGCCAGTCCCAGAGCAAAGAACGTCAGAGGCACCGCTGTAGACCGGGCATCGCTCAGGCTGAAGCGGCCATGCTGGAATAGTGCCTGGATGACCGATAGTGCCAGCACCATCAGGCCAATACTCGAAGGGATGGAGAGAAAGAGAATGCTGCGCAATGTCTCCAGAATCGTACCGCGCGCTCGATCCAGCCTGCCCCGCGCCACATTTTCAGCCATGGTGGGAAAAGCGGCGGTGGCTACGGCCATGCCAAAGATGCCCAGTGGCAGGAGGACGAGCTGGAAAGCCTGGTTGTACTGGGTGATGAGACCATCTACCACCTGCTGAGTTCCCAGGTGTGAGAGGATGATCCAGGCGCCAAGCAGTTCGATGAGTGCACGATCTACAAAGGTCGAGAAGAAAAGCATGACCGAGTTGATAATGCGCGGCACCATCTGGCGTGCCATCTGCACGATGCCGGGATGGTGCCAGTCAAACGAGAAGTCGTAACGCATGCCAACTTTGCGCAGGCCCGGCACCTGGATGATGACCTGTAAAAAGGCGCCCAGCACAACGCCCCATGTCGCGTAGTAGACGGCAGCCTGGTCGTTGCGCTGCCCGTGAAGCGCGAAGTAGACGCCAGGGAGCAGCCCCGCGATCAATCCCACGTTATAGAGCACGGTGCCAATCGCGGGAAGCCGGAAATCCTGGCGCGCGTTCAATACTGCCTGCACAATCACGCCGGAGCCAAGTATAAGAGACTGCAAGAACATGATGCGCGAGAGCGAGACAATCAGAGCAATCTCCTTTGGATCATGGATGCCGGGGTTGTAGAGCGGCACAATCTGCGGCGCGAAGATAATGGCGATCAGAGACAGAGCCATCATCACGGAGAGGGCCAGGTTGAGCGCTGAACTGGCAATGTGCCAGGCCGTCTTCTCGTCCCTCTCTCCTACCATATAGTTAGTGAAGACGGGAATGAATGCTGAGCTGAGCGCGCCACCGGCGACGATATTAAAAATCATATCAGGAACCAGGAATGCCTGGACGTAGGCATCGGAGGTCGCGGTGGTACCAAAGACAAAGGCGAACATCGAACTGCGCAACAGGCCAAGTACGCGACTGGCGACAAAGGCGCCGGTGAGGATGAGCGAAGCCCTGGCGATGCGCACTCTCTGGATCATCCCTGTATCCTGCGCCGGCGCTGCCGCGGGCTGCATCTGGTTGGGAGCGGCGTAGGGAGGCAGGTTTCCCGAAAGCGTCGGCGATACTTCGCCGGGCGAGAGCGATAGTATGGGCGATGCCTGCACAGGCGATTGTTGCCCGCCAGGTCCCCATGGTGGCGCCTGCGGAGGCTGAAGCGGCCTCGATGGCGGCCTGCTCCCTGGTCTTTTCCAGGGAATAGAGACGGTAATATCGGATTTCATACGACGCTGCTGGCGGCGCATGCGCTCCTCGCGCAACTGCTGCAAGCGCTCCTGCCGCAGACGCGCTATCGGCTGCGAGGGCTGAGGTGGATCAAAATACTGATACTCCATGCCCTGACCATAGCCGAGCGAGGTCCCCATGTCATGGATTGGCTGCTGATATTGCGGCCTCCAGCGCGGCTCCTGCGGAGGTCGCTGTGGCTGCTGCGGCTGCCAGTTCCTGGGCGGCTGTGGCGGGTAGGCAGGAGGCAGCGGAGGCTGTGGGTAGCCCGGCGACTGTGAAGATGGTGGGGGCGGATACAGCGGCGATGGAGGTTGCACCGGGGACTGCTGTGGCGTCTCCGCCGGCTGATCCTGGTCATACTGCCAGCCGTAATACTCTTGTCGTTCCGGTAGCCTCTGCTCTGGTGGAGGCGGCTGCTGTCTTTCGTTGTCCACGATCTTCTCTATTTAATATACCGAACTGATGCGTGTGTAGCCGCGCGATTTATCATACCTGTTGAGTCTGTAACGCGCGTTCATGGCGCGATCAAGCGCACAGCTACACACATGAAGAAACTGTTACATTTCCTTGTGATAACCCCACTACTGCACCCTCGCTATATCCTGTTCGACAAGCATATCATAATCGAGGCTTTCTGGCTAGTGTAAAAGGATGTCTAACCTGTGTGTCCCGCCTGCTCTAACCGGGCCTTCGTGCTGCTCCGCCGCACCGGGAAAGGATGATGTAGCGGCGAACCTTGCGGTTGCCAGTCATGAGCCGCTACAATACAGGAAACGCAAAGAGGAGTGTTGCTATGCGCCGCACAAAGATCGTCTGTACCATAGGCCCGGCCACGAGTAGCGAGGAGCGAATCGAGGCGCTGATACGTGCCGGTATGAATGTCGCACGCCTCAATTTCTCGCATGGGGAGCAGCAGGAGCACGCGGTCGTCATTGAACGCGTGCGCAGGATCGCCGCACGACTCGGCGCCCCGGTTGCTATTTTGCAGGATCTGCAAGGGCCGAAGATCCGCGTCGGCGCGCTTGCGGGCGGGCAGCCGATCAAACTGGTGGATGGCGCCAGGGTGACGATTACGACGCGCCCGGTTGCGGACACCTCCCAGATGATCCCTACGACTTATAAGGAACTGCCGCAGGATGTGAAGCCAGGGGACCGCATTCTGCTGGATGACGGTTTGATGGAGCTGAAAGTGATTGAGGCCGCCGGGACCGACGTGCGCTGTCAGGTCGTGCACGGCGGGCTGCTCAAAGAGCACAAGGGCATCAACCTGCCGGGCGTGGCGGTGAGCGCGCCCGCACTGACCGCGAAGGATCGCGACGATCTGCGCTTCGGCATTCAGCATGATGTTGATTATGTTGCGCTCAGTTTCGTGCGCAGGCCGGAAGATATTCTCGAAGCCAGGCGCTGCATCCGTGAATTGCAAGCAGCGCATAATGGCGAACGGCAGAGGGAGCCGGCGCCCGTCCCCCTGATAGCGAAATTGGAGAAGCCGGAGGCGGTAGCGCACCTGGATGATATCCTTGAGGTGACGGATGGCGTGATGATTGCGCGTGGAGATCTTGGCGTAGAGATGCCGCCGGAGAAGGTTCCACTGATCCAGAAGCAGATTATCGCCAGGTGCAACCAGTTGGGATTGCCGGTCATCACGGCGACCCAGATGCTGGAATCGATGGTGACGAACCCGCGTCCCACCAGGGCCGAAGTCACCGACGTATCGAATGCCGTGCTCGACGGGACCGATGCGGTGATGCTGAGCGCCGAGACCGCCAGCGGGGCCTATCCTATCGAGGCCGTGCAGATGATGGTACGCATCGCTCTGGAGACCGAGGCGGGCAATAGAACCGCGCATCAGCCCGCGCACCAGCCGCTCACGCAGACGCGCGCCGTGAGCCGCGCGGCGCGCGCGCTTTCAGAGGAGGCCAGCGTCAAAGCCATCGTCGTCTTTACCCGCTCCGGCAATTCGGCGCACCTGATCTCGAAGGATCGCCCCCGCGTTCCCATCCTGGCCTACACGCCTTTCGAGAGGGTGCGGCGCCAGCTGGCCCTCTGGTGGGGCGTCTGGCCGTATTGCATCGAGATGCAGGGCTCCACCGAGGCGCTGATCGCGGCCGTCAGCCGCCGCCTGCTGGAGGATCACCTGGTGCAGCCCGGCGAGCATGTAGTCATTATGGGTGGCCTGCCTATCGCCAGCAGTGCGCGCACCAACTTCGTGAAACTGCACCATGTGAAGATAGCAGAAGAGTAAATCAATTCGTAGCTGCGCAATAATGGAATTTCCGACCAGGGTCGGCAATCGGAAAGGATAGCGGATATCAGTAGGGGCGCCGCGCCGCCGTGGTAGTGCGACCCGGATAACATGCCTGCGGCGCAAGCCCGCCCGGTTGCCAACAACGCACGATGGGTGCAATCAACCCGGGCGGGCTTGCGCCGCAGACAGGCCACCATTCGTTGCCCAGGACGGCGGCGCGGCGCCCCTGGGGCGATTCCAGTTTCTCCACACCGTCCATCGTCCTTTACCGACCTGTTACAATACCATCCTTAAAAAGCTGCGCGTTCGTTCGTTCTCGGCATAGTCGAAGATCTGTTCCGGCGGTCCCTGCTCCACAATTACGGCCTTATCCATAAAGATTACGTGGTCGGCAACCTCGCGTGCGAAGCCCATCTCGTGGGTAACTACCACCATCGTCATCCCTTCTTCGGCGAGCTGGCGCATCACCTTGAGCACTTCACCCACCAGTTCGGGATCGAGCGCGGAGGTAGCCTCATCGAAGAGCATGAGCTTGGGGTTCATCGCCAGGGCGCGGGCGATGGCGACGCGCTGCTGCTGGCCGCCGGAAAGCTTATGTGGATACGCCGAGGCTTTGTCCGCAAGCCCGACCTTTTCGAGCAGGGCTATCGCCCGCTCCCTTACCTCGGCTACCGGCTGGTGCAGTACGTGGACCGGCGCCTCCATCACATTCTCCAGTGCCGTCATGTGCGGAAACAGATTGAAGCGCTGGAACACAAAGCCTATCTGGGAGCGAATACGCGCGATGTTCGCCTCGCGGTCCTCCACCGGATGCCCGTTGACGATGCGGTATCCCAGCAGTTCGCCTTCTATATAGATGCGCCCATCGTCGATCTTCTCCAGGTGGTTAATGCAGCGCAGCAGCGTTGTTTTGCCGGAGCCGCTGGGGCCGATAATGACCACAACCTGGCCGCGCCGCACCGAAAGATCGATGCCGTTCAGTACCGTCAGATGGCCGAAGCGTTTGACGATCTTCTCCGCGCGCACCATCTCTTCTTTATTCGCCTGCCGTTCATCCATAATACATGTCCCTCCTGACCTAGTGCCCACTGACCAGTGTGCCAGTACCGCGCGCCTCGCCTCCGAAGCCGAGCATACGCGCCGTCCAGCCTTTCTTCTCGTAGAGGTCGCGTTTCGTTGTCCGATCCGGGTCCAGGCGGTTCTCGATCCAGTTCTGGACGTAGCCCCACAGCGTCGTCATCAGCAGGTAGTAGACCGTGGCGACGAGCAGCAGTTCGAAGGTTGAAAAGGTCGGTGAGCCGAAGACCTGAGCCGTATAGGTCAATTCCGCGAGGCCGATAACCGAGGCAATGGAGGTATTTTTGAGCATATTATTGAACTCGTTGCCCAGCGGTGGAATGATGAAGCGCGCGGCCTGTGGTAAGATGATGCGGCGCATTGCCAGCGGGAAGCGCATGCCCAGCGATTTCGCCGCCTCCATCTGACCCGGGTCCACCGATGTAATGCCCGCGCGCACAATCTCCGCCATGTACGCTCCCTCGTTGCACGAGAAGGCGACCAGCACGACGGCGTAGGCGGGCAGCAGCGCCGCCGGATTGTGAATAACCTTCGGCAGCCCATCCCACAGCAGCAGTACCTGCACCAGCAGCGGACTGCCACGAAAGAACCAGATGTAAGCGCGCGCCGGCCAGGTCAGGAACGGGAAGCGCGACATGCGCATCAGAGCAAGCAAGAGGCCGATAATGACGCCGAAAAACTGGCACGCCGCCGAGATCCACAGCGTCGTCCACGCCGCCTCAAGGAAGAACCCGGAAGGGAGAAAGTGCCAGAAAATATCCCAGCGAAACACAGGAACCCTCCTATCATGATGCCTGACCGCGTAGCGGTAGCCGCGCGAGCGGCGTTGGCGTCATGGCTTTCAAGAACTCCTCATACATATAAGAAAGCCTGGCCCTCTCCTGCGTGTCCCATCGGAGGGCCAGGACTCACCACCAGCGCTCAGGCAACCTGTCTGACATCGGCCAGGGAAATTTTCTGAGCGGCGTTCAACTGCCATTTTGAGAACAACTGGTCATACGTGCCATCGGACTTTACGGCGTTGAAGGCTGCCTGGATGGCGTTAAACATGGAGGTGTCGCCCTTGCGCACGGCGATGCCCTCCGGCGCGGCATTGACTATCGAGCCGCCAACTTCGAACTGACCGGGGTTCTGCTTGATGTAGTAATCAGTCACCGGCGAGTCCTGATAGGTAGCATCCACACGTCCATTCGCGAGCAACTGGATCACATCCGTCTGGTCTTTGAGCACCGTCATGTTGATCGCTGGCTTTCCTGCCGACTGGCAATCCTTGTTGGCGGCGTTCAGGTCGTCCTGCTCTACCGTACCTTCCTGCACGCCGACCTTTTTGCCACAGAGGTCCTTCACGCTCGTCAGGTGCTGTGGGTTGCCCTTCGGCACCAGCAGCGATTCGCCGGCGCTAAAATACGGCACGAAATCGACCTTCTGCTTACGCTGATCGTTGATGGTGATCGCGGAGATCACGACATCATAGCGTTTGGCCGTCAGGTCATCGATGATCGTGTTGAAATTCGCCGTGACGATTTTGGCTTGCAGGCCCATCTTCTGCGCCATAGCTGTAATCAAATCGATATCGAAACCGGTAGCCTTGCCGGTGGCTGTATCGATGAACTCCTGCGGCGGGTAGGTAGTATCGCTGCCCACGGTCAGAACGCCCGGCGTAATCAGGTCGGTGGGAGCCGCGATGGAAGGCTTCGCAGTGGGCGTTGCACCGCTCCCCGTTGTTGTGGCTCCCCCGCCACTGCTGCCGCACGCGGCAACCAGCAGCGAGAGTCCAACCATCACGCTCATGAGGAGCGCGCCCAGTGGCGCACGCTTGCGGAGCGCTCTGGAGGGATAAGATAGCATGGTAAAGAACCTCCTTTTAGTTATAAAGAAATAAATAGATGGATGCAATGGAGAATCCTGGTGTACGTAGTGTAGCATAACCTTGAAACTTTTAACAAGCTATGGCACTTCCTCATCGTTTGACATCACTACTCGCTATGCTATACTCTGATAGTAGAGTCAGCAAAGCGGGCGGCGGATAACATCGCGCTTATCCGCCGCCCATCTTTCGCGCGGCGGATAAGCGCCAGGAATATATGGTGTTGTGCGGGAAATGCGCAGCGAGTATTTCCTGCGCAACACCATATATAGGGAAGAAATTGTATGGGAATGCGCAGCGCGCATTCCCATACAACACCATCTCCAAAGCGAGCGCCGCAGGCGCGAGCAAGCAATGGCGCTCGGGTGTATCACAGTTGATTGTGTGTAATTATAATAGATGGAGCAATGTGAAAATGACAACTCAGGAACGAAAAGCTATTCCCATTCCAGAGGTAGAGGCGCGCGCCCCTATCCCAGAACAAAACCTGCGTATTCCCGGTCCGACGCCCATTCCTCGTGAGGTCATGGCGGCGCAGGCCCAGCCCATGATTAACCACCGTGGGCCAGAAGCAGCCGCCATCATAAAACGTGTCACGCTGCGTCTGCAATACTTCTTCCAGACCGCCTCACCCGTGCTGACGTATCCCGCCTCCGGCACCGGCGGCCAGGAGTGCGCCGTCGTGAACCTCTTCTCGCCAGGGGATAAGATCGCCGCCATCACCATTGGCAGCTTCGGCAACCGCTTTGCTAAAATTGCCGAGACCTATGGCCTGCAAGTAACGCGGATCGAATTCCCCTGGGGCCAGCCCGCCGATCCAGCCACCGTTGAGGCGCGTCTGAAAGAACTCGGCTCCTATCGCGGCGTGCTCGTGACGCATAACGAGACCTCCACCGGCGTCACGAACGATATTCAAACGCTGGCCTCGGTTATCCGGCGCCACAATCCTGACGCCCTGATTGCCGTCGATGCCGTCAGTTCTCTGAGCTGCGTACCGCTGGAGATGGATGCCTGGGATATCGACGTTGCTTTCACCGGCACCCAGAAGGGCTTCATGTGCCCGCCGGGCCTGATGATGATCGCCGCCAGCCCGCGTGCCTGGGAGGCCAATAAGCAGGCGAAGCTGCCGCGTTTCTATTTTGACTGGGAACTCAGTCGCAAGCGGCTGGAATCGTGGCAGCATCCAACAACGCCGCCGCTCTCCATCTTCTATGCGCTGGACGTGGCGCTGGAGATGATGCTGGCCGAGGGACGCGAAGCCATCTTTGAGCGTCACCGCCGCGCCGGCGAATATGTGCGCCAGCGCGCGAAGGCCATGGGGCTGCAACTGCTGGCCGATCATGAGCGAGCATCGAACACCGTCACCGCGATCCGCGTGCCCGAAGGCATCGACGGCAAGGTGCTAACTAGAAGGGTGCGCGAGCAGGATCGTGTCGTTCTGGGCGGCGGCCAGGAACGCCTGGAGGGAAAGATCTTCCGTGTGGGACATCTGGGCTTCTTCACGGAGGGCGACCTCGCGGCAGCAATGGATGGCGTCGAGCGGCGCTTACGAGAGATGGGTTTCAGGGGCTAGTAACGTGGCCGGGAGGAGAAAATATGACACAGTTGCAGGATGAGACGACGCAGCGAGCCGCCGCCTCCGTGCGCGTACTGATTACTGATCGCATCGCCCGCGAAGGCGTGGAATTGCTGCGTACACAACTGCCGGAGGCGCAGATCGACGAGCGCCCCGGACTCAAGCCGGAGCAGTTAAAGGCGATCATTGGCGACTACGCGGCGCTGATCGTGCGCAGCGAGACGCAGGTTACAGCCGATATTCTGGCCGCCGCGAAAAATCTGAAGATCGTGGGACGCGCCGGGGTGGGTGTCGATAACATCGATACCGAGGCGGCGACGCGCCTGGGCATTATCGTCGTCAATTCGCCCACCGGCAACATTATGGCGGCTGCCGAGCATACCATTGCGATGCTCATGGCACTGGCGCGCCATCTTCCCGCCGCGAACAGCAGCATGAAGGCCGGCAAATGGGAAAAGAGCCGCTTCATAGGCGTCGAGGTGCGCAACAAAGTGCTGGGCATCATCGGGCTGGGAAAGGTTGGCATGGCCGTCGCGCGCCGCGCGCAAGGACTGGAAATGCAGATCATTGCCTACGATCCCTTTGTCGCGCCGGAGCAGGCTCGCAAGAACGGCGTCACGATGTTGAGTATGGAGGAGGTGCTGCAACAGGCCGACTTTGTGACGCTGCACACCTCGCTGACCAGCGGCCCCCACGGCACGCGCGGTCTGATCGGCGCTCGCGAACTGGCGCTGATGAAGCCGGGTGCGCGCCTCATCAACTGCGCGCGCGGCGGTCTGATCGATGAAGCTGCCCTGCTCGACGCGCTCAACGCGAATCACCTCGCTGGCGCGGCCCTTGATGTCTTCAGCCAGGAGCCGATACGCGATAACGAGGTGCTCAAACAGCTTGTGGCGCACGAGCATGTCATCACGACGCCGCACCTGGGAGCCTCCACGGAGGAGGCCCAGGTAGGAGTCGCCACCGATGTCGCCGAGCAGGTCGTCTCGGTGCTGCATGGAGGCTTCCCACGCGCAGCGGTGAACGCTCCGCTCATTTTGCCGGAGACCTTGCAGATCCTTCAGCCATATATGAGTCTGCTCGAAAAGATGGGCCGGCTCTATACGCAGTTGCAGCCGGGTCCGCTCAGCAAGATCGAGCTGGCCTACAACGGTGAGATCGCCAGTTACGATCTGCGCCCGCTCCAGGCGGCGCTGATCAAGGGCCTGCTGGAATCGGTCTCCGAGGTCTATGTGAATATGATTAACGCGCAGGTGCTGGCGAAGGAGTGGGGACTGGAGATTACCGAGCAAAAATCTACCACGCCCGCCGAATTCGCTAACCAGGTTACGCTGCGCGTCCGCAATGCCAACGGCTATGCCTCATCTTTTGCTGGCAAACCGGGTTCGGGCGATGAGCACGTCGAGGTATTGAGCGGAACGGTGATGCACGGCATACCACGTATCATACGCGTAGGGCGCTATTGGACCGAGTTCGTACCTGAGGGCTATATCCTCTTCTGCCGCAACCCGGACCAGCCAGGGATGATCGGGCGCGTGGGTACCATTCTGGGCAGGGCCAATGTCAACATTCATCGTATGGACGTTGGGCCGAGCGTGCGCCAGCCGCGCACGCGACCGCAGAACCCGGCTGATACGGCGCTGATGATTATCTCGGTGGACGATCCTGTTCCCGATTGGGCGCTTGAAGAACTCGGCAAAAGCGGGGATATCTTCGGCGTGACGATGGTAAAGCTCTAGCCCTGGTTAGCCTACACATGCATAAGGTCACGGTTCTCTTGCGCAGCCTTATCGTCTGAATTTCCGAAAGGCTGCGCATGACGGCCGAGACCTTTTTTGATGGTATACGACACTGCGATAATGATGGCTGCCAGCAGGATCGTTACACCGATTGCCGGCAGCGTATAAACGCGTATCACGTGCACTGCCAGTCCCCAGCGGCGGCCAAGATTCCAACCGACAGCGAGGATTGCCAGGCACCAGACAGTGGAACCGGCCAGCGCTGCGAGCAGGAAGCGGGTGAAGTTCATCTGTGAAATGCCTGCCGGAAAACAGGCGAACGGACGAACATAGGGCAGCATGCGCGAGAGAAAGATCATCCAGGCGCCGGATTTCTGAAACCAGTCTTCCGCCGCCTGTATCCTGTGACGATCAATGTGTAAAAACAGAGCCAGGCGCAGAAGAGCGCGGCGGCCACCAGCCTTCCCGATGAAATAGGCGAGGCAGGCGCCCGCTGTGCTGCCGGAGATAGCGGCAACTGCCAGCTCCCATAAAGAGATATGCCCCATCGAAGCCAATGCGCCTGTTAACAGCAGCAGCGTAGTGTTGACAACAGGAACCCCGGAACTCTCCAGTCCAAGCGTTACTGCCACAATCAGACAGATCAGCAGTGGGTTGGCCTGCATAATAAAATGTGTCACAGTATGCAGCAGCATGCAGCCATCCTTTTTAGATCATCTCTTTCCTTACACCTTTCAGACGAACAGGTCGGCTCTCCGGTTGCATGAATATCGGTTCAACAGGGACTATTGACGTAACCTTTCAGATCCTATGAGAGCATGTGTTTTGATTCGCGTCCTCACCCTCGCAGGCCGGCTGGTCGCGCGGCTCCGCCGCGCCAGGATTTAATGTGTCATGTGAGAAGATGAGCTTCGCTCATTTCCTCATATGACACATTAAATAAGGTGAGTGGCGCAGCCGCGATGTGTGCTGGCAGCGGTGGCATAGTGTGTGACCGGAATGCAGGCGATATCGTTGTGAACTGAGCAACCAGTTCTATCAAATATTCGTAAGTAATTGGCAGTATGAACCTGTGACAGCCGGCACAATATATAAAAAGATACGAGAGAGAAAAATATAGATGACAGCACCAACCTCGTCCGTTGCCAGAGGCAGGGGAACGATCCAGACCAGCCGGGCGCAGGCCCGTTTCGCCTTCATCGTTCTGCTGGCTATCAATATACTGAACTACGCGGACCGCTCTGTGTTATCGGCGGTGCTCCCCAAAATTCAGGAGGATCTGCACCTCGACAATACGCAGCTTGGCCTGCTCGCCTCCTCGTTTTTGCTGATTTACGCCATCACCACGCTTCCGTTAGGCGTCTGGGCTGATAGAGGTGTGCGCAAAAATATCGTCGCGCTCTGTGTTGGCGTGTGGAGCGTTGCTACAGCTGTAGCGGGACTGACGCGCAACTTCGTCCAGCTTTTCATCGCGCGCTCGGTCCTGGGCGTTGGCGAAGCTGGTTACGCCCCGGCCTCCCTGTCGATGCTCGGCGACTATTTCCCCCGAGCGCAGCGCGGGCGCATCCTGGCCGTCTGGTCCGTCGGCAACCTCATCGGCACAGCCATTGGCCTCATTCTCGGCGGCCTGGTAGCCCAGCACTTCGGCTGGCGCTGGGCCTTCTATATCGTCGGCATTCCGGGGCTGCTGGCGGCCTTTTTGATCTGGCGTGCAACCGAGCCGGAGCGTGGCGCCTTCGATGAGGAGGATGGCGAGGAGGAGGACGCGGGCGAAATCGGGCATGGTGCCATTGGAAAGAATTTCTGGTGGGCGGTGCGCAGGATCTTTACAATTCGGACCTACTGGATACTGCTTGGCGCCTTCATCTTCAGCTTCTTCACTATTGGCAGCGCGCAGGTCTGGATACCCACCTACTTTGTGCGAGCTTTCAGCCTCTCGGTTGCTCAGGCGGGGAGCATCTCCGGCGGCGTCCTCGCCGGGGGCAGCCTTGTCGGCACAATAGTAGGAGGATGGCTGGCCGACCACCTGCAAAAGCGCTTGCCGCAGGGCCGCCTGCTCGTGGCAACCTTTGCCTTTCTCGTTGGCGCGCCGCTGACGCTGATCGCGCTCTCTATCCACGCCCTGGGGCCTTTTATCGGCGTGTTTGTCCTCGCTATTATATGCCTGAGCCTCTGCCTGGGACCACTGAACGCCGTGATCCAGGATGTTATAGCGCCGGAGATACGTTCTACCGCGATTGGCCTTGTGCTGCTGCTGGCGCACTTGCTTGGCGATGCCGCATCCCCTTTCATTATCGGGGTTATTGCTGATCGCACTTCGCTGGCTACCGCGCTTATCACAACTGCTCCGACCTGCCTGTTTATCGCTGGCCTGATCTGCCTGTTCGGCCTCAGAACCGTTGCCGCAGATATGAAAGCAATGCAGAAGCAGCTACAGAGGCAGAGAAGGTAATGCAGCGTGGAGAGAATGGGTGAAGGACGGAGGGAAATAGGAAAGACAGGGGACAAGGAAAGACAGGGGACAAGGAAAGACGGGGGACAAGGAAAGACGGGGGACAAGGAAAGACGGGGGACAAGGAAAGACGGGGGACAAGGAAAGACGGGGGCAAGCCCCGTCTCTACATTCAGCACCGCGCAAAATGTAGAGACGGGGCTTGCCCCCGTCTTTCGCGTACCGTCTTTCCTATACGGTTTTTCGCGTACCGTCTTTCCTATACGGTTTTTCGCGTACCGTCTTTCACGAAGGAGCGGGCTGCGGGATTCGAACCCGTGATCTCAACTTTGGGAAAGTTGCATGTTACCACTACACCAAGCCCGCCAGCAGTCTCAACAGGGATGATTATAGCCAATGAATGAGCAAATGTCAAGGCCCTCTCGCCGGACATTCACGCGGCTCAGCCGCGTGAATGTCCGGCGAGAGGGCGAGAATACTGAGAACAGTCACACTCTTATTATTGACTGGTACAACTTCTTATGTTATTCTTTAGGATATATCAACCTGGATCCATAAAAAGAAGCACACAACAAGAGGGTCAGCCGCGTCGCGAGCAGGGGACTATGCTCGTGGCAGGATTTGGTAGATGCCATTTTAACGCCAGGCAAGCTGTATGTATGGAAGAGCCTCAAACATGGCGACAACTGCTGGGTAGAGTAACAGGTGATCCCCAGGAGCGACAGCGCATCGCCGATGCTGTTGGGGTCAGTGCTGTTACCCTGGTACGCTGGGCGATGCATAAGTCGAATCCACGTCCCGATAACCTGCGCCCACTGGTTGATGCTTTGCCACAATATCGCAAACAACTCGTCGAACTTATCGAAGAAGAATATCCTCATATCTTTGTGAGAAATTCTGAGACGAAGGATATTTCTCTGGAGATCCCTTCGGCCTTTTATGCGCGTGTCCTGAGCGCACATACCACCACTTCTATTCTATTGAGGGAGTCGACAATCTGCACGCTCATCCTCCAGCAAATATTAGAGCATTGCGATCCTCAATTTAAGGGCATGGCGATCATCATAGCTCAGTGTATGCCGCCCGCGCCGGGACAGAAGGTTCGCAGCCTGCGCAGGACGTTTGGCCGGGCGAGTCCTCCGTGGAATAGCCATATAGAGTATCATACCCAGTTTCTCGGGGCGGAGTCGCAGGCCGGATATGCGGTAATGGCGGGCCATTTTATCGTTGTGCAGAGCCGTGAGGAGAGGATGCGCACCTTTCCCAGCCATCAGAGCGAGGAGATAGAGAGCTATGCGATGTTCCCCATCTTGCTCGCCGATCAGACCGCTGGCTGCTTATGCGTCGCCAGCACGCAGCAGCATTACTTTACGCTGGAACGTCTGGACCTGCTCCAGCGCTATGCCGACCTGCTGGTACTGGCTTTTGAGCCTGATAAATTTTACGCGCTGGACAACATTGCGCTCGGTATTATGCCGGACCGGCGGATCCAGCAGCCCTTGATCGCGAGTTTTCAGCAGCGGGTGACGCAGGTTATGATCCAGGCATCGCGGCGGGAGCAGAGGCTCACCAGGCCGCAGGCCGAGACGCTGGTCTGGCATGAGCTGGAGGAGGAACTGCTCGCTTTGCAACTGAGATTGCATGCCGGCGACAAGAAGGACTGAAGCAGGGCTTCCCCCATTCTTGATGGAGCCATCCATCGCCCCCGCGTCCACCGGAGCTTCTCAGCGCGCCTGGTGCGTCAATGGCCTCAGCAGGGGAAAGCGCCGGCTAAAGCGCGGCGCTTGCATGAACTTCACATATTTGGTATGCTTACTAACAGGACAACTATGAAAATATGCGTCCTCGCTAACTATATATCATTCTCGGAGGAGAGCGAGAGCTTATGGATACTTCTCTTCAACATGCCACTACCACAGA
>Ga0209061_1002194_pt1 | contig 26072 bp, 32 predicted proteins | sample Coa_R1_10_FD_187157 | JGI IMG/M metagenome (GOLD analysis project Ga0209061, IMG submission 187157) | Surface soil microbial communities from Centralia Pennsylvania, which are recovering from an underground coalmine fire - Coalmine... | ecosystem: Environmental > Terrestrial > Soil >... | reverse complement strand
GGTCCCACAGGCGGTCACGCGTCAGCGCACCTGCTTCACACGGGCGGTGAGCTCCTGCACCAGGTTGTACACAGACCTGTCCTCACGGATCAGGCGGGCGATCTTCGACGTGGCGTGGATCACCGTCGTGTGGTCGCGCCCACCGAACTCCTTGCCGATCTTCGGCAGGGAGGAGTCGGTCAGCTCTCGCGACAGGTACATCGCGACCTGGCGGGGGTAGACGATGTTCTGGGAGCGCTTGTCGCCGCAGAGCTCCTCGTGGGAGAGGCCGAAGCGTTCGGCGACGAGATCCTGGATCCGCCTGATCGACACCTCCGCCGCTTCGCCCTGAGGGAAGACGTCGCGGAGGACGTCCTGAGCGAGCTCGACGGTCATCGGGCGACCGGTGAGCGAGGAGAAGGCGACGACGCGCGTCAGCGCGCCTTCCAGCTCGCGGATGTTGGTCGACACCCGCCCGGCGATGAAGGTCAGCACCTGCTCGTCCTGGACGTGGATCCCGTCGACCTTGACCTTCTTGCGGAGGATCGCGATCCTGGTCTCGAGGTCGGGCGGCTGGATGTCCGTGATCAGGCCCCACTCGAAGCGGCTGCGCAGCCGCTCCTCGAGGGTCGCGATGTCGCGTGGCGGCCGGTCGGACGAGAGGACGATCTGGGAGCCCGCCTCGTAGAGGGAGTTGAAGGTGTGGAAGAACTCCTCCTGGAAGCGCTCCTTGCCCTCGAAGAACTGGACGTCGTCGATGAGCAGGACGTCGAAGGCCCGGTACCGCTGCTTGAAGCCCTCGATCCGCTTGTCGCGCAGCGCGTTGATGAAGTCGTTGACGAACGCCTCGCTCGTGACGTAGCGGACGGAGAGCTCCGAGGAGTGCTCGGCGACGTACTGGGCGACCGCCTGCAGGAGGTGCGTCTTGCCGAGGCCCGTGCCGCCGTAGATGAAGAGCGGGTTGTAGGCCTGGGCGGGCGCTTCGGCGACGGCGAGCGCGGCGGCGTGGGCGAACCGGTTCGACGACCCGATCACGAAGGAGTCGAAGGTGTACTTGGCGTTGAACCCTCCGCTCTCCGGCCGGCTTGCGCCGCGGGGAGTCGCCGGAAACAGGCCGTGTGTCTGCCGGTCTCGCGCCGCCCCTGCCGCCCCCGCGCCCTCGACTCGCAGTGCGAGCGGCCGCTCCCGGCCGGTGATCTCGCGGATGGCCGCGCCGATCAGGCCGCGGAAGTGGCTCTCGATCCAGTCGCGCGTGAACTCGCTCGGCACCGTGAGGACGAGCGTCTCGCCCTCGAGCGCCAGGCCGCGCACCTCACCGAACCACTTGCCGTACGTGCCCTCGCTGAGCGCCTGCCGAAGCCGCCCGGAGATCTCCTCCCAGAGGCCCTCTGTAGACAGCTCGACTTGGTGCTCCACCGACGCGGCATCCTCCTCGTCTCCGGCTCGCTGGCCAGCATAACAGGGGGTCTCGCCAGGACAAAGTTCCGGTATTTGCAGGAACTTTTGCTGGAAGGAACGTTGTCCACAGCTGTGGACGACGGTGGGGGAAACTTCCCTCCGCGGCCCCGTTACGAGCCTCGTGCCTGTGGACAACACGGTGGACGAGCGACGGCTATACTCGCCGTCCCGCCTGCCCCTCGCAGGAGGGATTGTTCGCCCGCTGCAGCAGCCCGAGGACTCGTGAAGCGCACCTACCAGCCGAACGTCCGCCGCCGCAAGCGCAAGCACGGCTTCCGGGCGCGGATGGCCAGCAAGGCGGGCCGCGCGATCCTCAAGCGCCGCCGGGCCAAGGGCAGGACGCGCCTCTCCGCCTGACGGCCCAGCGGGGACGAGTCACTAAGCTGCGTCCGTGAAGCGCGCCAACCGCCTGTCCCGCTCGCGGGACTTCGACGCGGTGCACCGCCGCGGCCGCTCGGTCTCGTCTCGCTTCCTCGTCCTGTACTGGCTGCCTCAGGACGAGCCGGCGCCGCCGCGCGTCGGCTTCGCGATCCCGCGGGCCGTCGGCGGCGCCGTCGAGCGCAACCGGATCAAGCGACGGCTGCGCGAGGTCTGGCGGCAACGGCTGGAGCGCCTTCCCGCCGGGCACGACTACGTGCTCGTCGTGCGCCCCGGCCTGGTGGAGGCCGCGGAGGCGAACGGCTTCGCCTGGCTCGGCGAGCGCGTGGACGAGTTGCTCGAGCAGACCGGGGCCCTGGCGGCGTGAGCGCGATCGGACGGCTGCCGGCCCTGCTCGGGATCGCGCTGGTCTGGGCGTACCGGCTGACGCTCGGCGCGCTCTTCCCGACCACCTGCAAGTACTACCCCTCCTGCTCGGAGTACGCCGTGCAGGCGCTGCGTCGCCATGGCCTCGTCCGTGGCAGCCTGCTGGCCGCCTGGCGGCTGCTGCGCTGCAACCCCTGGAGCCGCGGCGGCTTCGACCCGGTCCGCTGATGCACGCGCTCGTCTTCGCCATCCCGGTCATCAGCCAGCTCGAGACCGTGATGCGGCACGTCCTCGACTGGTTCCACGCCAACCTCGGGCTGACCTGGGCCTGGTCGATCGTCGCGACCACGGTGGTGGTGCGGATGCTCCTCGTGCCGCTGACCATCCGCCAGATCCACTCGATGCAGAACCTGCAGCGCTTCGCGCCGCAGATGAAGGAGATCCAGCGCAAGTACAAGCACGACCGGCAGAAGCAGAACGAGGAGCTGATGCGCTTCTACCGGGAGAACAACATCAACCCGGCGGCCTCCTGCCTGCCGATGCTGCTGCAGCTCCCGGTCTTCATCGCCCTCTACTACACGTTGCGCGACTTCCACGCCCCGTCGGGCTCGGATCTCTCCTTCCTCCACTTCATCCCCTCGATCTCCGCGCACACGACCACTCACTGGGGCGGCTACGTGCTGCTCGTCGTCTACGTCGCGAGCCAGATGGCCTCGACCCAGTTCATGGCGGCGACGACCGACAAGACGCAGCGGGTGCTGTTCATGCTCATGCCGCTCGTCTTCGTCTTCATCATCGCTCGCTTCCCCGCGGGCCTCGTCCTCTACTGGGTGACGACGAACCTCTGGACCGTGGGACAGGGCCTGATCACCCGCCGCCTGATCGCCCGCGCGCCGGCCCCGACGCCGCCCCGCCGCACGTCGCGGACACCGCCCAAGGAGGAGCCACCGCCGGCGGAGGAGCGCGCCGAGCCGCGACGTGAGTCGGTAGCTGCCCCGCCGCCCCGCCAGGTGCGGCGGAAGAAGAAACGGCCCAGCCGCCGGTGAACGAGCTGCCGGAGGGAGCGGCCGTGCTCACGGTCGAGGCGAGCGGCGAGACGGTCGGCGAGGCGAAGTGGGCGGCCCTGCGGGAGCTCGAGCGGCGCCATCCGGGGCTGGACCGGACGGCCGTGCGGTTCGAGGTCGTGGCGGAGGGAGAGCGAGGGATCCTCGGCGTCGGCTACGAGCCGGCCCGGGTCGTGGCGTGCCTGCCACCCGAGGCCGCGCAGGCGGGCGAAGGCGAGGGCGCGCAGGCCGCGGAGGCGCGCGCGCTCGTCGGCCGGGTCCTTGCCGCCCTGGGCCTGGAAGCGACCGTCGAGCTGCGGGAGGAGGCCGACACGGTCGTCGTCAACTGCTCAGGCCCCGACGTGGGGCTCCTGATCGGCCGTCGCGGTCAGACCATCGACGCGCTCCAGTACCTGTTGAACGCGATCGCCTGGCGGGCGTACGGCCTCGAGCGCAAGGAGGTCGTGGTCGACGCGGCCGGCTACCGCGCTCGCCGCAAGGCGACGCTCGAGGCGCTCGCGCTGCGCGCGGCCGAGCGGGTGCGGGAGACGGGCGAGCGCGAGCCGCTCGAGCCGATGACGGCCCTCGAGCGGAAGATCGTCCACCTCTGCCTCGCCGGGGCGTCCGGGGTGGCGACGATCTCGGAGGGCAGGGAGCCGTACCGCTACGTCGTCGTCGTCCCCGAACGGAGCTGAGCTTCGCGCCTGGCTGCGGGCTGTCGTCGCCACGCCCGGCCTGACGGCGCTGCGCGACCTCTCCCGGGCGACGTCGGTGCTGCTCGAGGACGCGCTGCGCGCGCTGCCCCTGGTCGAGCGCTACGACGGCCCGCTCGTCGACGTCGGCTCCGGCGGCGGCTCGCCCGGGATCCCGCTGGCGGCAGCCCTGCCGGAGCGGCCGGTGACGTTGCTCGAGGCCGAGCGGCGCAAGGCCGAGTTCCTCCGCCGCTGGGCGCCGCCGAACGCGCGGGTGGTCTGGGGCCGGGCCGAGGAGCAGCCGCTGGAGGCCTGGTCGGTGGCGACAGCGAAGGCGCTCGCCCAGCCGCCGGTCGCGGCCGAATGGTGCCTTCCGCTCGTGCGCGTCGGCGGCGCCGTGATCCTCTGGCTCGGCGAGTCCGCCGACCTCGCTCGCCTGGCGGCCGCCGCCCGTCGCCTCGGCGGCGGGGAGCCGGAGGAGCACGACGGCCTCGTGCTCGTAGCGAAGGTCGAGCCGACGCCGGCCGGGTTTCCGCGCCGGCCGGGCGTGGCGCGGAAGCGTCCGCTGGCCTAGCGACAATGGGTGGCGTGTCGCGGATCTACGCGCTTGCGAACCAGAAGGGCGGGGTGGGCAAGACGACGACCGCCGTCAACCTCGCCGCCTGCCTCGCCGAGGCGGGCGAGCGGGCGCTCGTCATCGACCTCGACCCGCAGGCGAACGCGACCTCGGGCCTGGGCGTTCGCGCCAACGGCAGCTCGAGCTACGACCTGCTCGACGGCGCCCCGCTCCTCGATCTCGTCCGGACGACCGCGCAGCCCAACCTCGACCTCGTCCCGGCCAAGCCCGACCTCGCCGGAGCCGTCGTCGAGCTGGCGCGCCGCGCCGACGGGGAGCTCTACCTTGCGCAGGCGCTGGCGGCCGGCGCCGGGTCGTACGGGTTCGTCTTCCTCGACTGCCCGCCCTCCCTCGGCCCGCTGACCGTGAACGCGCTCGCAGCCGCCGACCGCGTGCTCGTGCCGGTGCAGGCGGAGTACTACGCGCTCGAGGGGCTGACGCAGCTGCTGCACTCGATCGAGCTGATCCGTCGCCGGCTCAACCCGCGCCTGGGGATCGGCGGCGTGCTGCTGACGATGGTCGACGGCCGCACGCGGCTCTCGCAGGAGGTCGAAGCCGAGGTGCGGCGCCACTTCGGACCGCTCGTCTTCCGCACCGCGGTGCCCCGCTCGGTGCGCCTGGCGGAAGCGCCGAGCCACGGGCTGCCGGTGGTGGCGTACGACCGCCGCTCGGCGGGCGCCGACGCGTACTGGAAGGTGGCGATGGAGCTTGTCGAGCGCGCCTGAGCGCCGGCCGGCCGAGCGTCGCGGCCTCGGGCGTGGGCTCGAGCTGCTGCTGGGAAGCGTCGAGCCCGGCGGGAGCGAGCTGCTCGAGCTTCCGGTCGAGGCGATCCATCCGAACCCACGGCAGCCGAGGCGGCGCTTCGCGGCCGAGGCGGCGGCCGGCCTGGCCGACTCCGTGCGCCGGCAAGGGGTGATCCAGCCGCTGCTGGTACGTCCGCGCCCGGCCGGCGGCTACGAGATCGTCGCCGGCGAGCGGCGCTGGCGGGCTGCGCGCGAGGCGGGCCAGCCGACCGTGCCGGCCGTCGTCCGGGCCGCCGACGACCGCGAGACGCTGCTCCTGGGCCTGGTCGAGAACGTCGCTCGCGAGCAGCTCACTCCGATCGAGGAGGCGCGGGCGTACGCGGTGGCGCTCGACGAGTTCGGCCTCTCGCTGGCGGAGCTGGCCGAGCGGGTCGGCCGTTCTCGCCCCTCGGTGTCGAACCGGATCCGCCTGCTGGAGCTCCCGGACGACGTGCTGGGAATGGTCGAGCAGGGGGCGCTGAGCGAAGGGCACGCCCGCGCCGTCCTCGCCGTTCCCGACCACGAGGGCCGCCGCCGGCTGGCACGGGAGATCGTGCGCGGCGGCCTTTCGGTGCGCGCCGCCGAGCAGCGGGCGAGGAGGGCCGGGGCGCGCCGACGGCCCCGCGCCGGCCCGGCGGCGGTCGACCCGGCGCTGGCCGAGCGGGCACGCAGGGCGCTCGAGCAGCTCGCGGGCCGGCCGGTGCGGCTTGCCGCCGGGCGACTGGAGCTGCCCTTCGCCGACGAGCACGAGCTGGCCGAGCTCGCCGAGGCCCTGGAGCTGGCCGCGGCTACAATGCGCGACCGCGCGGGCGATTAGCTCAGCTGGTTAGAGCGCCGCTCTGATAAGGCGGAGGTCCCTGGTTCGAATCCAGGATCGCCCATCGGCCGGGCCGTTCTGGAGCGCGCGGCGAGCACGAGAGGCGTTCGCGGCCGCGGTGGCAGGCTCCGTGTAGCGCGGAGGGCGAGCAGCGACCGGGATTCTGGCTCTCGTGCCTGAGCTATATTCGAGGGGAGGTCGAGCAGATGCAGGAGATGCTCATCTACGGGGTCAGCTTCGATCTGGTCGGCAAGCAGCCGATCGTCCTCCTCAAGACGGCCGACGGGAACAAGTTCCTGCCGATCTGGATTGGGCATCCCGAGGCGGCAGCGATCCTGATGAAGCTGCAGAGCCAGCCGTCGCCCCGCCCGATGACCCACGACCTCGTCAACGACATGCTCGAGCAGCTGGGGGCGACGATCACCCGCATCACGGTCACCGAGCTGCGCGAGAACACCTTCTACGCCCAGATCACCGTCGCCCTCGACGGCCAGGAGATCGAGGTCGACTCCCGGCCCTCCGACGCGATCGCCCTGGCCATCCGCGCCGAGGCGCCGATCTACGCCGCCGACGACGTGATCGCCGAGTCGGCGATCGAGTTCGAGGGCGAGGAGGTCGACGAGGAGCAGCTCGAGGCGGAGGTGCTTCGCTTCCGCCACTTCCTCGAGGACGTCACGCCCGACCAGTTCGTGGTCGACGACGGCGACGACGACCACTAGGCGGGCTTCGCGCTGAGGACGGCGACGGCCAGGGCCGCGCCGTTGAAGAAGCCGTGCACGAGCATCCCAGGGACGACGCTACGTGTGCGCTCCCGCAGCCACGCGAGGGCGATGCCGAAAGGGATGAGGACGAGCAGCGCCTCGACGAGGCCGTGCGCGAGCCCGAACGCGATCCCGACGAGCAGGATCGAGGGCGTCCGGCCCAGGAAGCGCAGCAACGACTGGCCGGCCCCCCGGAAGGTCAGCTCTTCCACGAAGGGGGCGATCAGGGTGAAGAGGACCATGTTGGCGGCGAACGCGCCGGCGTGCGCGGGCTCCCAATGGGTCGGCGTCAGCCCTTGCTCGCGCCCAGGGCTCTGGGGCAACGGCAGCAGCGAGACGACGCCTTCCCAGGCGTAGATGGCGACCACGACGCCGACCGCGAGCCCGAGCGCCCGGCCCCAGCGCCGCGGCCGCCGCAGCGCGAGCAGGTCGAAGCGGTCGACCGTGATCAGCAAGACGATGCCGAGCCAGACGGCGTAGAGGATGGCGCCGCCGGCGAAGGTGGCGTACGAGTAGACCTCCTGCCGTGAGCTGCCGCGGGCGAGCGTGCCCCCCGAGAAGCGGGCGGCGTAGTTCAGTGCGGCGATCGCCCCGACGAACAGCGTCCAGAACGCGAGGCGCGGCGCGCTCGTCCGCGGCCGCTGGGGAAGGACGTCGGCTGCCACGAACCCGCAGCATAGGGTTCCGGCGATGCGACACTTCACGCCCGAGGAGGCGAACGCCGCGCTCGAGCACGTGCGGCCGCTCGTCGAGGAGCTCGTCACCGTCCGCCGCGAGCACGTTGCCGCGCTGGCCCGCCAGGAAGCGCTCGCTCGCACGATCCGCGGCAACGGGGGCGGCATCCCGCCCGCCGAGCTGGCCTCGGCCGCGGCCGAGGTCGAGGCGCTCGCCCGCCGCCTGGCCCGGCTCGTCGACGAGATCGCAGCCCACGGCGCGCAGGTCAAGGATCTGGACGGCGGCCTGGTCGACTTTCCGGCCCTGCGCCGCGGCGAGACGGTGTTCCTCTGCTGGCGGCTGGGCGAGCCGGAGGTCGGCTGGTGGCATCGCGTCGAGGACGGGTTCGCCGGCCGTCGTCCGCTTCCGTTCGACTGAGGAGTCCGCCGCCCGGTCCCGAACTGACCGGGCGGGATGAATCCAGCGCTGCAGCACGTCGTCGTCGCCGCGGCGATCTTCGTCGCCGTCTCGCTGTTCGCCCGCCTGCTCGACTGGTGGCTGCAGCGACGGCCGCTGGCGCCCGAGGCGGTGACCCGGTACCGCATCTTCCGGCGCACCGTGACGGTGGCCATCCTCGTGGTCGGCTTCTTCTCGGCCCTGCTCGCGATCCCCGAGGTGCGGGCGGTCGCCGGCGGCCTGCTCGCCTCGTCCGCCTTGCTGGGAATCGTGATCGGCTTCGCCGCGCAACGGACCCTCGGCAACTTCGTCGCCGGTGTCCTGATCGCCGTCGCGCAGCCCGTGCGGATCGGCGACCGCGTCGAGTACCAGGGCACGGCCGGCGTCGTGGAGGAGATCGGCCTGACCTACACCTTCATCCGCGCCGCCGACCGCCGCCGGATCGTCGTGCCGAACGAGAAGCTCGCCTCCGACGCGATCGTCAACGCCTCGATCCGCAGCCGCGAGACGCTGGCGGAGGTCTCGGTGCCGGTGCCGCTGAGCGCCGACCTCGACGCCGTGCTCGTCGCTCTGCGGGAGGATCTCGCCGATCAGCGGGACGGCGACGTGTACGTTGGCGCCCTCGACGGCGGGGCATCCGTCACCCTGCGTGCGGTCGCCGGCGACGAAGCGGCCGCCGAGCGGCTCGAGCGCGAGCTGCGGCTGCGTGCGCACCGCCGCTTGCGCACCCTCGGCGTCTGGGACTGACGCACGAGCCCACCGTCGCGGCGCGCCGGCCGGCGGAGCGGGACAGGGGGCTCGTGTCGGCGGGCGCCGACTACGGTATGCGGCGGTGTGGCACGGCTACTCGGTCTCGAGGCGGCGCAGGAGCTCGTCTTGTCGCGGGCGCGGCCGCTGCCCTGTGAGCGCGTGCCGCTCATGCGGGCTGCGGGCCGGATCGCGGCGGAGGAGGTGCGCGCGCTCGTCGATCTGCCGCCGTTCGCCAGCTCGGCCATGGACGGGTACGCCGTCCGCTCCGCGGATCTGCCGGGCGTGTTGCCGGTGGTGGGCGAGGCCGCTGCCGGAAGGCCGTTCCAGCGGCTGCTCGCGGCTGGCGAGGCGGTCGCGATCTCCACTGGAGCCGTCGTTCCGGCCGGCGCGGACGCGGTGGTGCCGCGCGAAGCCGTCGTCGCACGCGACGAGAGGGTCGAGATCCCGGCTCGCGTCTCGGCGGGGGCCAACGTGCGAGTGCAGGCTGGCGACATCGGGGCCGGCGAGGTCGTCGTCCCGCCCGGCGTGCGGCTGACCCCGGCGCGGGTCGCAGCGGCTGCGGCAGCCGGCGTCGCCACCCTGCCCTGCGCGCGGCGGCCGCGGGTCGCGCTGGTCGCGACGGGCAGCGAGCTCGTGCCGCCGGGCCGGCCGCTCGCGCCGGGACAGGTGTACGAGGCGAACAGCGCCCTCCTCGCCGCGGCCTGCGCCGCCGCGGGCGCGGAGGTGGTGGACGAGCGCTCCGCTCCCGACGAGGCGGTCTCGCTGCGGGAGGCGTTGGAACGCGGGCTGGACGCCGACGTCCTCGTCACCTCGGGCGGCGTCTCGGTCGGGGAGCACGATCTCGTCCGGCAGGTCGCGGCTGCGCTCGGCGTCGAAGAGGTCTTCTGGCGCGTTGCGATCAAGCCCGGCCAGCCGGCCGCCTTCGGCGTGCGCGGAGAGACGCTGGTCTTCGGCCTCCCTGGCAATCCGGTCTCGGCCCTCGTCTGCTGCGAGCTCCTCGTCAAGCCCGCGCTGCGCGCCCTGCAAGGCGCCGCCGAGCCCCTGCCGCGCTTCGAGTCCGGGACGCTGGCGGCGAGGCTGCGGCGGTCGGCTGAGCGCGACGAGTTCGTGCGGGCCCGGACGCGATTCGACGCCGGCCGCGTGCTGCTCGAGCCGCTGAGCGGGCAGGAGTCGCACATGATCGTCCGCTCCAGCGCCGCGGACGCGCTCGTGCACGTTTCACGTGGAAACGGCGAGCTCACTCCCGGCTCGCTCGTCCGCTGGCTCCGGCTCGCAAGCTGCGAGTGACGACGCTTAGCCGCTGACGGCGCGCCGGCCGGTCACGGCCGCTGCCGTCCGGCGGCGGTGCGCCAGGATCAGGCTGCGGATCAGCTCGCGCAGCGGCCCGCGTCGCGCCCGTTCGTGACGACCGGGGTAGGGCGCGTAGCGGCCGGCGGCGAGCGCTGCGAGCTGACCCGCGGCTGCGAGCCAGCCGAGCGAGATGAGGAACAGGGAGAGCGGCGCGTAGTGCACGGCGAACAAGTCGGCGAGGTACCAGGGGGCGTTCCAGCCGAGTCCGAAACGGACGGCGAAGACCCAGACGAGATAGGCGGGCCCGGCGAAGCCGACCAGCAGGACGACCGCCCGCAGCGCGAGCTGGCGGCGCTGCAGCTGCGGTAGCCAGAGCCAGGCGTGCAGCGACGGCAGCACGAGCAGGAGCGCGAACGGGTTCGTGGCCGCCACCAGCAGCGCCACCACGCCGAGGGCGAGCAGGGCCGCGGTGTGACCCACCAGGCGCTCCTCGGGCCGAGCCGGACGTTGCGGTACGAGCCGGCCGCGGGCGACGAGCCAGCCGAAGCCGGCGAGCGCAGCGAGCGCGAGCACGCCTGCGAGCGGCCAGGTCGCCGTCGCGAGCGCCGGCGGCCGTCCCCCGGTTCGTCCCCAGAAACCGAGGGCGCCGAAGACGAGGAAGACGGCACCGACCCAGGCCCAGAAGGCGAGCCGGCTGCGGTAGCTGCGCAGGCCGGGGGCGATGCGGATCCGGCGGCGCCGGCAGCGAGCGAACAGATCGACGACGGCCGCCAGGAACGGCAGTACCATGGCGACGAGGACGATCTCGATCGCCCAGCCACGTACCAGCCGCGGCCCGAGGAAGACGTAGCTCGCAGGCCCCTGCGCAAGGGAAACCCCCTGCTCCATCGCGTCGACCGCGTCCTGGGTCGCACGCCCGATCAGGCCGAGGTGGCGAACGTCGAGCTGCTGCGGATCGCTGCCGCTGGCCGGGCGGGCGCCGGCGGTGGTCACGGTCACGGCCGGGATGCCGCGGCTCACGAACGGCGCCTGCTCGTAGGGGCTGAACGGGAAGGCGAGGCCGAGGAGCTGCTGGAGCCCGCTCGGACGCGACGGGTCGCCCCCGCCCTCGCTGGCGATCGCCGCCCGCAGGGTCTCGACCAGTCCGGGCGCCGGCGAGCGAGGACTGTCGCCGGCGAAGACGAGCCGCGGCCGGCCCCGCCCGCCGATCGAGTCGAGGTTGACCACGGCGAGCACGTGCCGGCGGCGCTCGGAGGCCGCGAACCGGGCGGCGCCCAGTGCCCCTTCGGCGGCTCCGTCGGTCGAGAGGAAGACGAGCGAGTAGGGAAGCGTGGTCCGTTGCGCGGCGGCGGTCGGGGCATAGGAGCGCGCGAGCTCGACGAGCGCCGCCGTCCCCGAGGCGTTGTCGTTCAGACCTGACCCCCGACCCGTGTCGTCACGGTGCGCCATGACGACGATCTCGTCCTGCGGGGAGACTCCGGGCTTCTCGGCCACGAGATCGACGAGCGTCGTGCGCCGGCCACCGAGCGTCGCCGTGAAGCGCTCGCTTCGGATCTCGAACCCGTAGGGCTCGAGCTGACGGCGGAACCAGGCCGCGGCGCCGCGCGCGCCGGGCGTTCCTGGCCGGCGATCCGGATAGCGCGCCGCGAGCTGCGCGGCCAGCGCTGCAGCCGTCGTCCCGTCGAAGGCGGGCGGCAGGCTGGGCGGCTGGAGCGCGGCCGGCCTGGCCACGCTGAAGGCCAGCAGCAGGAGCGGGAGCGCGACGAGCAGCCACGCTCCGCGGTAGAGCCGCGCGTTGACCGGCCGCTCGAGCGACCCGGGCCGTGGCCGGCGGCGCTCGGATGCGGGTGGGGAGGCCGTCACGAGCGCAGTCTAGGACGGCCCCTCGCCGTGCGGGCACGCTCGCTTGCTCCCGGGGTTAGCTGCGAGCGCAGGCGGGGTAGGGGCGGGCCTGAAGAGGCTAGCCGGTTGCGTAGATACGCTGAGGATCCGAGGGTTTTGCCGCATGAACAGGCGGAACCCTCGCAGGGGAATCGTGACGTGAGCGAGACGACAGTGGCCGAGGCGGCGAGCGCGGGGCTCGAGCGAACGCGCACGATCCGCCTGCAGATCCCGGCTCGCGCGGAGTACATCGCCCTCGCCCGGCTGGCGCTGAGCGGGCTGGCCGACGTGGTGGGGCTGTCCGAGGAGCTGCTCGCCGACCTCAAGCTCGCGCTGACCGAAGCCGTGTCGAACTCCGTTCGCCACGCCTACGCAGGCGGCGGCGGCGTGGTGTCGATCGCCTACCACCTGCGCGGGCCGGAGCTGGCGATCGAGGTGGTCGACGACGGAGCCGGCTTCGATCCCGACCGGGAACCGCTCGAAGGCGAGCTGACCGAGGGCGGCCTCGGCATCGCGATCATCCGCGCGATCGCCGACCACCTCGAAATCCGCTCCCGCCCTGGCGTGCGTGGCTCGCGGCTGCGATTCGTGAAGTCGCTGCACCGGCCGCACGCCTAGTCGTTGTCATTCTCGACAACGACCACCCGCCGCCGCCGCCTCCTCGTCGTCGTCAACCGGGCGCCGGTCACGTACGAGCGCTCGACGAGCGGCGAGCGACTCGCCAAGCGGGGCGGAGGGGGCGTCGTGACGGCGCTCGCGAGCCTGCCCGCGCACCACGACGTGACCTGGGTCGCGAGCGCGATGAGCGAGGAAGACCGCGCGCTGGCCGCCGAGCGGGACGGGGTGGTCTGCGAGCAGACGGACGAGGGGGCCGGCTACCGCTTGCGGCTCGTCGCACACGACCTGGCGGCGTACGACCGCTTCTACAACGTCGTGGCCAACCCGACCCTCTGGTTCCTGCAGCACTACCTCTGGGGCCTGGGCAGCGAGCCCGAGTTCGGACCGGCGCTCCACGACGCCTGGAACGAGGGCTACGTGCCGGTGAACGAGGGGTTCGCGGCGGCGGCCCTGGCGGAGCTCGAGCGCCAGCCGGACGCCGCCGTGCTCTTCCACGACTACCACCTCTACCTCGCGCCTCGCCTCTTGCGCGCGGCCCGCCCGGACGTCGTCACGTCCCACTTCGTCCACATCCCGTGGCCGGAGCCCGACTACTGGCACGCCCTGCCGCAGCCGTTGCGCAGCGCGGTGCACGACGGCCTGCTCGCCAACGACGTCGTCGGCTTCCACACCGAGCGCTGGCGGCGGGCGTTCCTCGCCTCCGCCGAGCGGCTGCTCGGCGCTCGCGTCGATCGCGAGGCGGCATGCGTCGAGCACCGCGGCCACCGGACTCGCGTCGTCGTCCGTCCGGCCGGCGTCGACCCCGCCGCGTTCGAGCGGCTGCGCGACGACGAGGCGGTTCTCGTACGGGAGGCCGAGCTCGCGGCCAGACGGCCGGAGCAGCTCGTCGTGCGGGTTGACCGCGTCGACCCGTCCAAGAACATCGTGCGCGGCTTCCACGCCTTCTCGCTCCTGCTCGAGAGGCACCCCGAGCTGCGGGGGAGGGTGACGATGGCCGCGCTGCTGGCGCCGTCTCGGCAGGACGTTCCCCAGTACGCCGCCTACGCCGCCGCGGTCGAGACGGCGGCGCGCGAGGTGAACGCGCGCTTCGCAACCGGCGGCTGGACGCCCGTCGAGCTCGATCTCGCCGACAACTTCCACCGCTCGGTGGCCGGCTACAAGCAGTTCGACGTGCTGCTCGTGAACCCGGTCTTCGACGGCCTGAACCTCGTCGCCAAGGAGGCCTTCCTCGTCAACGAGCGGAACGGTGTCCTCGTCCTCTCCGAGAACGCGGGCGTGCACGAGGAGCTCGCCCCCTGGGCGCTGAGCGTCAACCCGCTCGACGTCTGCGGCCAGGCGGAGGCGCTCTACACGGCTCTTACCCTGCCCCGCGCGGAGCGACGCCGGCGAGCGGTGGCGATCCGGGAGCACGTGCGCCGGCACGGGATCCGCGAGTGGGTGGAGGCGCAGCTCGCCGACCTGGACGCCGTACGATCCGGCGGATGAGCGAGCTCTCGCACGTCGACGAGTCGGGCGCCGTACGGATGGTCGACGTCGGCGCAAAGCCCCCGCTGCGCCGCCGCGCGGTCGCCCGGGCGGAGGTGCGGATGGCGCCCGCGACCTGCCGGCTGCTGCGCGCGCTGCCCAAGGGCGACGCGCTCGCCGCGGCCCAGCTCGCCGGGATCATGGCCGCCAAGCGGACGAGCGAGCTGATTCCGCTCTGCCATCCGCTGCCGCTGACGCACGTCGAGGTGACGCTCGAGGTGCGCGAGGAGGCGGTCGAGATCGCCGCCTCGGCGGAGGCCGTCGCTCCGACCGGGGTCGAGATGGAGGCGCTGACGGCCGCCTCCGTCGCCGCGCTCACGCTCTACGACATGGCGAAGGCCGTGGACCGGGGGATGCGGATCTGCGAGGTCGCGCTGGTCGAGAAGACGAAGGAGCCCGCCGACTGAGAGCGGCCGTCCTCACGGTCTCGGACGGGGTGGCGGCCGGCGCTCGCGACGACCGCAGCGGCGCCCTCCTCGAGGAGCTGCTGCGCGCGGAGGGCTACGAGGTCGAGCGTCGGGTCGTGCCCGACGAGCGCGCGCAGATCGCGGCCGCGCTGCGCACGCTCGCCGCCTCCGCCCGCGTGGTGCTCACCACCGGTGGCACCGGCCTGGCGCCGCGCGACGTGACGCCCGAGGCGACCCGGGACGTGCTCGAGCGGGAGGCCCCCGGGATCGCCGAGGCGCTGCGGGCGGACTCGCGGGCGCGGACGCCGCACGGCCTGCTGACGCGAGGCACTGCCGGCAGCCTGGGCCAGGCGCTCGTCGTCAACCTGCCGGGATCGCCGGGCGGCTGCCGGGACGGGTTCGCCGTGCTGCGGCCGGTGCTCGGGCACGCGCTCGACCTGCTGGCCGGCGCTCCGAGCGTGCACGAGCAGACGTGACCGCGGGGCTCGCGCCGCTGCCGGCGCGCTTCGCGCGCCTGGTGAAGATCGAGCACACGGTCTTCGCCCTCCCGTTCGCCTACGTCGGCGCCTTCCTCGCGGTTCGCGGCTCCCCCAGCGCGCACGACGTGCTCTGGATCACGCTCGCCATGGTCGGCGCCCGCTCGCTCGCCATGGCGCTGAACCGGCTCGTCGACGCCCGCATCGACGCCCGCAATCCGCGCACGGCCGGGCGCGAGCTGCCGAGCGGACAGCTCTCCGCCGCCCAGGTCGCCGCCTTCTGCCTCGCCTCGCTCGCCCTGTTCCTGGCGGCCGTCTGGCAGCTGAACCCGCTCGTGCGCTGGTTGTGGCCGATCCCGCTGCTCGGCTTCGTCGTCTACCCGTACCTGAAGCGGTTCACCTGGCTCTGCCACGCCTGGCTCGGCGCGGTCGACGGGCTCGCGCCGGTCGGCGCCTGGGTGGCCATCACCGGCCGTCTGCCCTGGCAGGCCTGGACGCTCGGCGCCGCCGTCGCCTGCTGGGTGGGGGGCTTCGATCTCTTCTACGCCCTGTTCGACGCCGAGGTCGACCGGCGCGACGGGCTGCATTCGGTCGTCACCCGCTTCGGCGTGCGGGGCGCCTTCGCCGGCGCGCGGCTCGCCCACGCCGCGACGGTGGCCTGCCTCGTCGGCGCCGGGCTGGGCCTCGACGTCGGCCCGCTCTACTGGGCGGGCGTGGCAGCGGTCGGGCTCCTCCTCGGCTACGAGCACTCCCTCGTCCGGCCGGACGACCTGCGCCGGCTCGACACCGCCTTCTTCACGCTGAACGGCGTGATCAGCGTCGTCTTCGCCGGCTTCGTGATCCTCGACGCCGTCGTCTGAGCGGCCCCTCGCGGCGCGGTGGCTCGGCGCGAGCGCAGCGGGCCGCGGCGCCTATGCTGGGCGGGTGCTCACGGCTCGGGGCCTCGGCAAGCGCTACGGCGACAAGCGCGTCCTGCGAGGTGTCGACCTCGACCTCGAGCGCGGTCGCCTGCTCGTCGTCACCGGCCCGAACGGCGCCGGCAAGACGACGCTGCTGCGGATCTGCGCCGGGCTCGCCCGGCCGACCGAGGGGACGATCGAGCGGCGGGTCGCGCGAGTGCAGATCGGCTACCTGGGCCACGAGCCGCTCTGCTACCGTGAGCTGACGGCGCTCGAGAACCTCGAGCTGTACGGCCGCCTGTACCACGTACGGGAGCGGCGCGAGCGGATCGGCATGCTGCTCGGGCGCTTCGGGCTCTGGGAGGTCCGGCACGAGCGCGTCGCCTCGTACTCGCGCGGCATGACGCAGCGCCTCGCGCTCTGCCGCGTCCTGCTGCACGAGCCGCAGCTGCTCGTGCTCGACGAGCCGTACAGCGCGCTCGACGAGGCGGGGGCCGGGCTGCTCGACGCCCAGCTCGCGGAGCTGCGCGGCGAGCGGGCGGTCCTGCTGGCGACCCACGAGCCGGCCCGGGTCGAGCCGCTGGCGAGCGGTCGGCTCGCCCTCGCGGGATGAGCTACGCCCGCGACGTGGCTGCGCTGGCGCGCAAGGACCTGCTGCTCGAGCTGCGGGCACGGGACACCCTGCCGGCGATGCTCCTGTTCGTCGCCGCCGTGTTCGTCGTCTTCCACTTCGCGCTACCGGGGTCGCCGTCGCGCCTCGCGACGAGCGGCCTGCTCTGGATCGCGATCCTGTTCACCGCCCTGCTGGGGCTGGGCCGGGCCTTCGTGCCCGAGCGGGAGCAGGGGACGCTGGACGGTCTTGTCCTCGCGCCCTGCGACCGGAGCGCGATCTGGCTGGCCAAGTCGCTTGCCACCTTGGCCTTCCTGGTCGCCGCCGAGGTCGTGGCGCTGCCGCTGTACGCGCTCTTCTTCCATCGCGTCGGCGGCGCGACGATCCTGGCCGTCGCCCTCGCCGATCTCGGCATCTGCGCCGTCGGCACCTTCCTCGGCGCGATGGCCGTCGCGACGCGCGCGCGCGACCTGCTCCTGCCGCTGCTCTTCCTGCCGCTGGCGGTGCCGATCGTGGTCGGCGCCGTCGGGGCGTCGGTCGCCGCCGCGCCCGGCCGCTACCTCGGCTTCCTCGGCCTGTACGACCTCCTGTTCGCCGTGATCTGCGTCGCCTCGTTCGAGTACGTCGTCGCCGAGTGAGCTCCGCCCGGCCTGCCGCTCCCGCCGTCGCGGCACCCGCGCCCGCCTCGCCCACGGACGGCCCCGCCCGCAGCGTCCGCCGAAGCGGGGCGGCTCTTGCGACAATGGCGGCGGTGGGTGGTACTGCCCGGATCAGCTTGCCGGCGCTCGCCGCCGGCTCGCTCGCGCTCGTCACGCTGGCGCTCGCGCTCGTCTTCTTCGTCGCTCCCAACGACGCGAACCAGGGTTTCTCGCAGCGGATCTTCTACTTCCACGTCTCGACCGCGATCACGGCCTACGCCTGCTTCGCCGCGGCCGCCTGGAACGCGCTCCGGCACCTCTGGCGGCGCGACCCGGACGCCGACCTCGCGAGCTACGTCTGCGTCCACCAGGGGCTGATCTTCGGGACGCTCGTTCTGCTCACCGGCTCCATCTGGGCCAAGATCTCGTGGGGCCACTGGTGGCTGTGGAGCGAGGACCAGCTCGTCCTCTTCCTCGTCCTCTACCTCTTCTACTGCGCGTACTTCATGCTCCGCTTCTCGCTCGAGCCGGGCCCGCAGCGAGCCAACCTGAGCGCGGTCTACGCCCTGTTCGGCGTCGTCCTGATCCCCGTCAGCTTCGCCGCCATCCGGCTGGCGAAGAACCTGATCCACCCCGTGGTGTTCACCCTCCACGGCCCGCGCTTCGGCGGCTGGATGCTCGTCACGTACTGCGTCGCGCAGGTCGCGCTGCTCACGCTCGCCTACACGCTGTACCGGCTCGAGGTGGCCGGCAAGCGGCTCGACCAGCGGCTGCGCGACCTGAGGGAGGTGATCGCCTGACCACTGCCGAGACCTACGTCACCGCCGCCTACTGCGTCGTCTTCGCCGTCGTGCTCGCCTACGTCGTGATCATGGCGCTCAAGCTGCGGCGGCTGGAGCGCGAGGTCGACGAGCTCGCCGCCCGCTCGTCGCGCGAGGCGGACGAGGAGGCGGCGCCGCAGGAGCCGGCCGCCGTTGGCTGAGCTGCTCTTCTGGCCGGCGCTCCTGCTCTACGGGGAGGCTGCCGTCGGCTACCTCGGCGACGTGCGCAGGCCCGGCCGGCTCGGGCGGGCCGCGACCTGGGGAGTGCGGCTCGGCTGGCTGGCGCAGACGGCGCTGCTGGCGGCCGAGGCGGTACGCGACGACGGCTTCCCCTGGGGGACGTGGGCCTCGTCGCTCGACCTCTTCGTCTGGCTCGTCGTCTCCGCCTACCTGATCTGGGGCTGCCGCCGGGCCTACCGTCTGCTGGGGCTTGCCGTGATGCCGCTCGCGGTGGCGCTGCTCGTCGTCGCCCGCGCCGGCGGCGGGACGGGCTTCGGCGGCTCGAGCCGCTACTCGAGCCTCTTCCTCGTCCTGCATGTCGGCCTCGTCCTCGCCGCCTTCGCCGGTCTCACGCTCGCCGCCGCCCTCTCCGCCCTCTACCTCTGGCAGGAGCGGCGCCTGAAGCGTCGGCCGGCGACGATCCTCCGCCGCCGGGTGCCGGCGCTCGCGACGCTCGACGAGCTCGCTCTGCGGACCGTGGCCTGGTCCCTGCCGCTTCTCACGCTGGGCATCGCCGTCGGGCTGGCCCGCCTGCTCGCGCAGGGCGAGCGGCTCGACGCGGTGATCGCCGCCACCGTGGTGAGCTGGGTCGTCTGGTGCGCCTACCTCGGCCTGCGCCTGCTCGCCGGCTGGGCCGGCCGGCGCGCCGCCTACCTCGCCCTCGCAGGCTTCGCGCTCGTCGCGCTCGTCCGGCTCGCCCTCCCGGCTGGCCACTTCGCCTGATGCGCCGCCTGATCCTCGTCGGAACCTCGCACCACCGAGCGCCGGTCGAGTTGCGCGAGCAGGTCGCCCTCGGGCGGGAGGAGGCGCGGGCGCTCGCCGCGCGCCTCGCGAGCGGCGGGCGGGAGGCCGTTTGCCTGTCGACCTGCAACCGGACGGAGCTGTACCTCGCGGCCGACGAGCCGGAGAGCGCCGAGCGGGACGCCGTCGCGGCGCTCGCCGCGCTCGAGCCGGCCGTCGAGCCGGCGCTCTACCGGCTGCACGATCGCGGAGCTGCCCACCATCTGTTCCGGGTGGCCGCGGGTCTCGACTCGCTCGTGCCGGGTGAAGGCGAGATCCTCGGCCAGGTGCGCCACGCCTACGAGCTCGGCTCGACCGGTCGCCTGCTCGACCGCGTCTTCCGGCAGGCGCTGCATGCCGGGCGCAAGGTGCGAGCCGAGACCGCGATCGGCGAGAGCCCCGCCTCGGTCTCCGGCGCCGCCGCAGCGCTGGCGGAGCAAGTGTTCGGCAGCCTCGCCGGCCGCTCGATCCTCCTGCTCGGCGCGGGCAAGGTCAGCGAGCAGGCTGCGCGCAGCCTGCGCAGCCGGGGCGCCCAGATCGCCCTCGTCGCGAACAGCAAGACCTCGCGGCAGGAAGTCGAGGCGCAGCTCGCCTCGGTCGACGTCGTGATCGCCTCGACGAACGCGCCGGGCCTCGTGCTCGAGGCCGAGACGGTGGCGTCGACGCTCCGCCGCCGGCGCGGCCGCCGGCTGCTGCTCGTCGACCTCGCCGTCCCCCGCGACCTCGACCCGGCGATCGGCGAGCTCGACGGCTGCTACCTCTACGACATCGACGACCTCGAGGAGATCGTGGCCGAGACCCTCTCGGGCCGGCGGCGCGAGGCGGCGCGGGCCGAGGCGATCGTCGCGGCCGAGGCGCAGAAGTTCCACGAGTGGCAGGCGTCGCTCGAGGTCGTGCCGGCGATCGCCTCGCTGCGGGCGAGGGCCGAAGAAATCCGGGAGGCGGAGCTGCGCAAGGCGGAGTCGCTGCTCGGGCGGCTCGACGAGAGCCAGCGGCGGGCCGTCGAGGCCGTCACCGCCCAGATCGTGAACAAGCTCCTGCATCTGCCGATCGTGCGCATGAAGCAGGCGGCCGCCGCGACCGAGGGGGTCCTCTATGCTGAGACGGTGCGGCATCTGTTCGGTCTCGGCGAGGACGAGCGCTGACGACCCGCTTCCGGTCGGCCCGCCCCCTGCCACTCCAGGCGCCGACGGCATTCCTGCGCCCGCACCCTCGCCGGCTCGCGTGCGCTCCACGCCAGCGGCGTACGCGTCACTGTGCTCGTCCGCGTCGGCAGCCGCGGTAGCCGGCTGGCGCTGACCCAGGCCGAGCGGGCGCTGGCCGCGCTGCGCGCGCCCGGGATCGAGCTTGCGCTGGTGCCGATCACGACGGCCGGCGACCGCGACCGGTCGCGTCCCTTCGGTGAGATCGGGTCGCGCGGCGTGTTCGTGAAGGAGCTCGAGGAGGCGCTCCTCGACCACCGGATCGACGTCGCCGTCCACTCCGCGAAGGACCTGACCGCGAGCGACCCCGAGGGACTCCGCATCGGCGCGTACCTCGTGCGCGACGACCCGCGCGACGCGCTCTGCGGCGCCCGCGAGCTGCGGCCGGGGATGCGGGTCGGCACCGCCTCGGTGCGCCGGAAGGCGCAGCTGCTCGCGCTCGAGCCGGCGCTGGTGGTGGAGCCGCTGCGCGGCAACATCGACACCAGGCTGCGCAAGCGTCGCGAACGCCGCCTCGACGCAGTCGTCCTCGCTGCCTGCGGGCTCGATCGTCTCGGGCTCGCGCACGAGGTGGGATACCGCTTCGCGCCCGACGAGCTGCTGCCGGAGGCGGGGCAGGGGGCGCTCGCGCTGCAGGTGCGGGCGGGGGAGGAGGATCTGGTGGCCGCCGCCGACGACGCGGAGACGCGCCGGCGGGTGGAGGCCGAGCGGATGGTGGTGGCTGTCGCCGGCGGCGGCTGCCTCGCTCCGCTCGCCGCCCACCACGACGGCGAGACGCTCACCGGTCTCGTGGCGGCAGAGGACGGCTCCTGGCTCGAGCGCCGGACGCACGAGGACCCGCTCGTGCTCGCTCGCGAGCTTGCGAGCCTTCTCGCCTCCCGGCCGCCGGCTGCGAATTGACGGGTTCGACGACAAGGCGGCAACCACGCGCGACAGGTTCGCCGCTAGGGTCGTCGGCGACCCCTGGGTGGGTGGGGGTTCGGGATGGCGGCTAGCGGCGGTCGGCGGAGCCGGCGGCTGCGGGTCGCCGTCACGCGTGCCGCCGGGCAGGCCGCGCAGCTCGTGGAACGGATCGAGGCGATCGGGTGCGACGCCGTCCTGTGGCCGCTGATCGCGATCGAGCCCCTGGCCGGCGAGCCCGTCGACCCCGGCGGCTACGACTGGGTGGTCGTCACGAGCCGAAACGGCGCCGCGGAGCTCGCCCGCCGCCTCGTCGCACCCCCCCGCCGCCTCGCCGCCATCGGCCCCGGCACCGCGGCGACCCTGCGCGAGCACGGCCTCGAGCCAGCGCTCGTCCCGCGCGTGTCGACCCAGGAGGGTCTGCTCGCCGAGCTGCCGCAGCCGGCCGGCCGGGTGCTCGTCGCCGCCGCCGAAGGCGCCCGGAGGCTACTCGTCGACGAGCTCGGCGCCGACTTCCTGGCCCTCTACCGCACCGTCGAGCTCGAGCCGACCGACGTTCCCGACGCCGACCTCGTCCTGCTCGCCTCACCGTCGGCTGCGCGTGCGCTCGCTCGGAGCCGAGCCCGCTCCCTGCCGGTGCTCGCGATCGGGCCCCAGACCGCGGCAGCCGCGCGCCGGCTCGGGCTCGAGCTCGCGGGCGAAGCCGAGCAGCACGACCTCGACGGGCTGATCGCGGCTCTCGAACGGCTCGCGGCTTCGAACGCCAGGTAGCCTGCCGCGGCAATGCCGCTCCCGCTCACGTTCCTCAGCGACTTCGGCCTGCAAGACGACTTCGTCGGTACCTGCCACGGCGTGATCGCCGGCATCGCTCCGGGGACGCAGGTGATCGACATCACGCACGGGATCCGGCCGGGCCGCGTGCTGCAGGGCGCGCTCGTGCTGGCGAACACCCTGCCCTACATGCCGGCCGGCGTGCACCTGGCGGTCGTCGACCCCGGAGTCGGCAGCGGCCGCCGGGCGCTCGCGCTGCGCGACCGCGAGGGCCGGCTGCACGTCGGTCCCGACAACGGCCTGCTTCTGCCCGCAGCCGACCGCTTCGGCGGTGTCGCCGCTGCCCACGAGCTCGTCAACCCGGCCTACTCGCTGCAGCCGGTTTCGCGCACGTTCCACGGCCGAGACCTGTTCTCGCCGGCGGCCGCGTACCTGGCGGCGGGTGTCGCCGTCGACGAGCTCGGCCCCTCCGTCGACCCCGAGGGTCTCGTCCGGCTCGAGATCCCCGCCCCCGAGCTCGGGCAGCACCGGGTGCGGGCCACGGCCCTGCTCGTCGATCGCTTCGGGAACGTCGCCCTCAACCTCCGCCGCGACCAGCTCGCCGGCGGCGAGCTCCCAGCCGGGACGCGGGTCGAGCTCGCCGCACGCGGCGACCGCTTCTACGCGCTGGCCGCACGAACGTTCGCCGACGCCCCCGCCGGCGAACTGCTCCTCTACGAGGACAGCTACGGCAGCCTCGCGCTCGCCGTCTCGGGCGGGAACGCCGCGGAGCTGCTCGGGATCGGGGAGGGGGCGGAGCTCGTGCTCGATCTCGGCGCCCAGTGACCGGCGAGGCGTTCGCCAGGCTCGTGACGCGCCTCGTCGTCCGCCACCCGGGGCTCTGGGGGTTGCTTCGCGGCCGGATGCGGGAGCGCTTCGACGCGCTCGCGCCGACCTGGGAGACGCGGCTCGGCCCCGACCATCTGGCAGCGTTCGACCTCGCGCTCGACGGCCTGCCGCCGCCGCGGCGAGCCCTCGATCTCGGCACGGGCACGGGTGTGGTCGCAACCGCGCTCGCGCGACGCTACCCCGAGGCCGAGATCGTCGCCGTCGACCTCAGTCCGGCCATGCTCGAGGAGGCGCGGCGCAGGTTGCCGCCGGACCTCGCCGGCCGCGTGGCCTTCCAGGTCGGAGACGCGGCCGCGCTCGACCAGCCGGACGGCGCCTTCGACCTCGTCGTCCTCTCCAACATGATCCCCTTCTTCGCCGAGCTCGCCCGGATCACCGCTCCAGGCGGGGTGCTCGTGTTCTCGTTCTCGCGCGGGCCGGCGACGCCCATCTACGTGCCGCCCGACCGACTGCGCCGGGAGCTCGCCCGCCGCGGCTTCGCGGAGTTTGCGGAGTTTTCGTCGCCCCCGGCGACGGCGCTTCGGGCGACGAGACGCTAGGCTCCCGCGCAACGGCCGTCCGCGACACGGTCGCACCGGTCCGAACGGCCGAGGCCCCCGGGAGCGCGAGCGCTCGCGGGGGCCTGCTGTCTGCGGGAAGGCGTTTGCGTCAGAACCAGCTGACGTGCTGCTGCAGCACCGGCACGAGGAAGTAGAGGACGAACGCCGCCGAGGCCACCCACATGAACGGATGCACGCGCTTCCACTCCCGCCGTGCGGCGGAGATCACGGTGTAGGTGACGAAGCCGAAGCCGATCCCGTTCGTGATCGAGTAGGTGAAGGGCATGATCATGATCGCGAGCGCCGCCGAAAGGCCGATCGCCAGGTCGTGGAAGTCGATGCCGGCGAGCTTCGAGCCCGGACGGCCTTCGGCCTCGCCTTCCGCCTCGGTCAGGGTGGAGATCATCAGCCAGCCGACGACGACGAGCGCCGCTGCGGTCGCCTGCGGCGGAACCATGCCGATCAGCGGCGAGATGAACATAAACGGGAAGAAGAGGAGCCCGGCTACGACCGCGACCCAGCCGGTGCGTCCGCCGGCCGCCACCCCCGATCCCGACTCGATGTACGTGGTGGCCGAGGAGGCCGAGGCCGCCCCGCCGCCGATCGCGGCGAGCCCGTCGACGATCAGCGCCCGCTTGAAGTTGGGAATGTCGCCGTGCTCGTCCACGTAGCCGGCCTGCTTGCCGACGCCGATGCTCGTGCCGGAGAAGTCGAAGAAGTCGCTGAGGAAGAGCGAGAACACCCAGACGAGCGAGGCGACGATGCCGAGCTGGCCGGCGCTGAACGAGTGGAAGCTGATCTGCCCGAGGATCGAGAAGTTCGGGGCTGCGTAGAGATGGTGCCAGCCGGGCCAGACCGCCGGGCCGCTCGTGCCGAAGGCGGCGTACCCCGTGGCCTTGTTCACGATCGTGGCCAGGATCGTCGTGCCGACGATTCCCACGAGCAGGTCGCCGCGGAAGCCGATCGCCCGCAGCGCGAAGGTGAAGACGAGCCCGACGATCGTGACGAAGACCGGCCAGGTCGTGAAGCTGCCGAGCCCGACCGGAGTGGCGTGACTCGGGTCCTGGGCGATGATCCCGGAGTTGTAGAGGCCGATGAAGGCGATGAAGAGGCCGATACCGATCGCGATCGCCTTCTTCAGCTCGAGCGGGATGGCCTTGAAGATCAGCTCCCGCAGTCCGCTCACGGCCAGGAGCACCATCGCGACGCCCTCCAGCACCACCAGGCCCATCGCCTCGGGGAAGCTCGCCTTGCCGCTCGCCACGAGACCGTAGGCCACCACGGCGTTCAGCCCCATGCCCGGCGCGATGGCGAAGGCGTAGTTCGTCGCCAGCCCCATCAGGATGGACATCACGCCGGCCACCAGGCAGGTGCTCGTCAGCACGGCGGCGAAGGGCAAGGCCGCGCTTTGCACCGGCTTGACGCCGGCCAGGATCGAGGGGTTGACGAAGATGATGTACGACATCACGACGAAGGTCGTGACGCCGGCCATCGTGTCCCTGGCGAGCGTCGTCCCGCGCGCAGCGAAGCCGAAGTAGCGCTCGAGAAGTCCGTCGCCTCTCAGCGCAGCCGCCATCGTGCTCATTGCTTGGCTGGTTCCTCCCTGTGTCGATGATCCGAGGCGAGGACGCTACCGCCTCCGCCCGACGGACCCAAGGCCCCGAGCCGGCGGAGGTCGGTGAGCGGCCCTGGCGTGCAGGGCCTGCTCGATGGCGAGGGCCGGACTCGAACCGGCGACACCCCGGTTTTCAGCCGAGTGCTCTACCAGCTGAGCTACCTCGCCGCCGCTGGGCGGCGGTCAGTGTACCGGGGGCCGGGCTGCGGCCCACGGTAGCCTCCTGGCCGTGGCTGTCGAGCAGGGCGTGCGGGACGTGGCCGTGATCGGCGCGCCGCTCGACCTCGGCGCCGGCCGGCGGGGGGTCGACATGGGCCCGTCGGCGATCCGCTACGCGGGGCTCGAGCAGCACCTGGTGCGGAAGCTCGGCGTGCGAGTCGCCGACGCCGGCAACGTCGGCTCGCCGGTCGCGGAGACGACGGCGGTCGGCGACGAGCGCGCCCGCTACCTCGACCAGATCCTCGACCTCTGCGACCGGCTGGCCGGGCTGGTGGCCGAGGCGGCTCGGCGCGGCGCGCTGCCGCTCGTCCTCGGCGGCGACCACTCCGTCGCCCTCGGCTCCCTCCTCGGCATGGCCGCGGTGCGCGGGCCCGGCGGCGTCGTCTGGCTCGACGCCCACGGCGACCTGAACACGCCCGAGACCTCCCCCAGCGGCAACGTGCACGGCATGGTCCTGGCCGCTGCGCTCGGGCTGGCCGGTGAGCGGTTTCGGCGCGCGGGATGGCAGCTGCCGGCGATCGAGCCGGGCAAGGTCGCTCTCGTCGGGACACGCTCGCTCGATGAGGGCGAGCGCGAGCTGCTGCGCCGCCTCGACGCGAGGGTGTTCACCATGAGCGACGTCGACCGGATGGGAGTCGAAGCGTGCCTGCGGGAAGCGCTCGCCCACGCTTCGGGAGCCGCCTTCCTGCACGTCTCGCTCGACATGGACGTCATCGACCCCGAGGTCGCGCCGGGGGTGGGCACGCCCGTGCGGGGCGGCCTGTCCTACCGCGAGGCGCACCTGGCGATGGAGACCGTGGCCGAGCTCGGGCTGACAGACTCGATGGATGTCGTCGAGGTCAACCCGATCCTCGACCGCGAGAACGCCACCGGCCAGCTCGCGGTCGAGCTGGTCGCCTCCGCCCTCGGCGCGCGCATCCTCTGAGCGATGGAGCTCGAGGTTCGCGAAGGGAACATCGCCGCCATCGAGGCCGACGCGCTGGCGAACGCCGCGAACGACCATCTCTGGATGGGCGCCGGCGT
>Ga0209061_1002192_pt1 | contig 26116 bp, 21 predicted proteins | sample Coa_R1_10_FD_187157 | JGI IMG/M metagenome (GOLD analysis project Ga0209061, IMG submission 187157) | Surface soil microbial communities from Centralia Pennsylvania, which are recovering from an underground coalmine fire - Coalmine... | ecosystem: Environmental > Terrestrial > Soil >... | reverse complement strand
AGCCCAACAGGTAATGGCAATAATGGTGTGGTTGGCATGCTCTTGCGACTTCTCCTCAAAAGTGATGAGGAAAGTGTAGCAAGTTTTCACTACATTACCAGCGCTTCACCAAAAAGTCGCATGAGCCCATCAACGCTGATGATTTTGGGAGGTCTCATGCAAGCAATGAAGCGACGCTTCGCACACTCAAGGAAGGCGTGGTCAGTTCGACGAGCTTGATGGTTCCTTGCCCCTGGGCTTTGCATGCTATGCATCTACTCTCGGACCATCCCGATATTTCCTTCGGTGTTCACCTGACCGTCATCTGCGATTTGGTCCATTATCGGTGGGGGCCGCTCACCTCCAGGGAAAAGGTGCCATCCCTGATCGATGAGACTGGCTTTTTCTACCATGTCGAACACATCCCCGAATTTCTGACTCAGGCAAAGCTCTCTGACCTGGAAGTGGAATTTCGGACGCAGATCGAGGCCGTGCTGGCGGCGTCGCTCAAGCCGACCCATCTGGATTGGCATTGCTTGCAGAATGGTGGCCGGGCGGATATTTTCGAGCTGACCGTTGGGCTGGCGAAAGAATACGGCCTGGCTCTGCGTGTCCATGATCGACCCGCGATCGAAACGGTGCAGTGTCAGGGCTTGCCCACCAACGACTACGACCTGCTGGATAGCTATGCTCTTTCGAGCATCGAGAAATCCGCACACTATGCTCAGCTTGACTTTGTACAAAATGGGAAAGGATTGGAGGCATAGAGCCATTCCGAGGTAAGATAGAAGCTGATCAAAGCATTATCTTACGTGAGGAGAAAGCACATGCCCCTTCCCGATCCCATTATAGAGGTTCTGACGACGTTTCGCCCATGGTTTACCGCTCCCACCTGGAGGAAACTGATGACCTTGCTCACGGGAACGTTGCTGGCTCAGGGACGCCGGACGGTCGCGACGGCTTTGCGTCACAGCGGCAACGCTCAGGGCGCCAATTTCAGTAGCTTCCACCAGGTACTCAACCGAGCACAGTGGTCGCCTCTGGCGCTCAGTCGCCAGCTGCTGTTGCTGATCGTCGAGACGTTTGTGCCAGCCAGTGCCAGCGTGGACCTGGTGATCGACGAAACCCTGGAGAGACGCTGGGGGAGCAAGATCAGCAAGCGGGGCCATTACCGTGATAGTGCGCTCTCCAGTCGCAAACGCTCGGTGAGCAGTCCTGGCTTGCGCTGGATCGTGATGGCGGTCGTGGTGACGCTGCCCTGGACGAAGCAGAAATGGGCGCTGCCGTTCTTGTGGGTGCTAGCCACCACTGCGGAAGTGAGTGAACGGCTGGGCAAACGACACAAGACGCTCGCGATGTGGGCGCAGCAGATGATCAGCCTGCTGCGGCGCTGGCTTCCCGATCGCGAGATCAAGTTGATGGGCGATACCGCCTACAGCGTGCTGGAACTGGGATTGCACGCCAAAGCGGAGCAGGTGACGCTCATCACCACGGGTCGGCTCGACGCGGTGCTGCATGAACCGCCGCCTGCGCGCACGGAGCACACCATTGGTCGGCCTCGCGTCGTCGGCGCACGCCAGCCCTCGCTCGAACAGGTCTTAGAGAACTCAGCCACGGTCTGGCAAAAGCTCACCCTGGACTGGTATGGCCAAGGAGAGCGCACCCTCGAGATCTGCACGGGCACCGCTCTGTGGTATCGCTCTGGATCGGATCCGTTACCCATTCGCTGGGTGCTGACTCGTGATCCAGCGGGCAAGCGGCCTCCCAAAGCCATCTTTTCCACCGACCCCACCCAGCAGGCCGAAGAGATCATCCGTGATTTCATGAAGCGCTGGAGTCTAGAAGTCACCTTTGAAGAGAGTCGCGCCCATTTGGGCATCGAGACCCAACGGCAGTGGTCAGACCGGGCCATTGAACGCTCGACCCCGCTGCTCTTTGGCCTCTACAGCCTCGTGACGCTCTTTGGGCAGGCCTTGCACCCCGATGGACACATTCCGGTCGCTCAGGCGGCCTGGTATCGCAAGCCGACCGCCACCTTTGGCGATGTGCTGGCGACTGTCAGGCGCTCTCTGTGGAGGCAGGAGACTTTTCCCACATCCCCCACCGATCCCGATGTGGTTTTAGTCCCTCGCTCGACTCTTGAACGGTGGTCGCTCGCCCTCTGTTAGTCGGTTGGAAATGTACAAAGTCAAGTTAAGACCGTGCTCAAAAAGGCTGGTTTACCAGAGATGCGTTTTCATGATTTGCGGCATAGTGCTGCGACGATGCTTCTGAGCATGGGTGTGCATCCGAAAGTAGTTCAGGAACTGCTGGGCCATAATCAGATGAGTATGACGATGGACATCTACAGTCATGTGCTTCCATCGATGCATTAGGATGCTATGAGCAAGATGAATGATGCTTTGCAGCAATGAGAGGGATGCGTTGCTGTACAGTTGCTGTACCAAATCCAACAAAAAACCTCTCAAGCCGCTTTACAACTGGCTTGAGAGGTGAATGGGTGCCGAAGGGGGGACTCGAACCCCCATGCCCTTAAGAGCACAACGCCCTGAACGTTGCGTGTCTACCAATTTCACCACTTCGGCTTGTTCTGGATTAGTTGTCGTTCCTGCCTTTGGCGACAGGCATATATTACTGCATCTGTTGCGGCTTGTCAATAGGGTTGCGACCCGTTTGTGACCGGCCTTTCGCTCTTCGCCTTCCGGCATGGTTCCGTGTGCTATAATTACGATGATATCCTTATTTATATCAAATGCTGATTGTGGGATTGCTATGCCTGCGCGCCTATGCTTGAGCTAAGCGGGCAATATAAACGATGTTTATGCAATAGGCATTCGTTGAAAAGTGGGAGTCTTTTTTCATGCAGGATCAGTTCTCTCCGATGCGGGCCGCCATTGATATCGGCAGTAACACAATCCATATCGTTGTCGCACGCAGTACTCCTGATAACCTCGATATTGTCGAGGACCAGGTGGAAATGGTGCGCATTGGCGAAAGCGTCAATGCGACCGGGGAGATTTCGCAACAGAAACGTGACGATACTATCGCCACGCTCAATGCATATAAAGCCCTGGCCGAACAGCATGGAGCCGGGCAGATTCTCGTCGTGGCCACGGAAGCCATCCGCAAGGCTAGGAACAGTGAGCAGTTTTTGCGTGATGTGAAGCGCGAGACCGGCCTGGCGGTGCAAATCATCAGTAGTGGTGTCGAGGCAGTGCTGACCTTCCTCGGCGCTTCCTATGAGCTGCATAACGAACCCAATGCGCCGGCGCAGATTGGTGTGATGGACCTGGGAGGGGGGAGCATGGAATTGATTACCGCGAAAAACATGCAGATCACCTGGCAAACATCCGTCTCTATCGGGTCAGGCTGGCTGCATGATCGCTACCTTCCCTCCAATCCTCCGGCGAACCAGGAAATTGAGGTCGCGACTACCTTTTTGCAAACCTACCTGGAAAATATGGGTATCAAGCGCTTCCCACGCGTCCTGATCGTTACAGGTGGAAGTGCCAACTCACTGCTGTACCTTGCCCAGCGCGCGTTTCACCTTGACACGCGCAACCGGTTGACGCGGGATGACCTTATGCGTTGCATGGGGCTGATGATGGCACTGCCCGCCGAGGAAATTGCTCAGAGATATGAACAACCGTTGGCCCGCGCTCGTATTCTACCGGCCGGCGCGTTGATAATACAGCGAGTGATGACGCGCCTGCACCTGGATGAGGTACGTGTGAGCCCGCATGGTATTCGTGAGGGCCTGCTGCTGGCCTATGCTCGTTATGGCGATCAATGGCTGGAGAGGGTCAAAGAAAACGCTGAGGCTGCCGGTTCTGGTAAGGAAGCAAATGCACCCGCTCAGTTTGCTTCTCCCAAGGAGGAGACGTTTGTGCAATCTGGCAGGCGCATGCTGCTGGATCGGACGAAAAAGATGCTGGATTGGTGCGATGAGGTTCTGAAGCACGAGGATGTCGAGGCGGTGCATAAGATGCGTGTCGCGTCGCGTCGCCTGCGTGCTACGCTCGATGCGTTCGAGTCATGCTCTGATCCCAAAGTCTTTAAGAAGCTCTACCGCAAAATCAAAAAGGCCGCCGATATTCTGGGTGCGGCGCGCGATACAGATGTGATGCTGCAAAACCTGCAGGCTCAATTAGAGCAAATGAGTGACGAGGATCGACCCGGCCTGCAGTGGCTCATTTCACGCCTGAATGACTACCGCCAGGAGAAACAACAGGAGCTAGGACGCTTCCTGCGCAACCTGGATGCGGATGCTTTGGAAGAACAGGCTCAGGCCTGTATTCCCGAAGGAGGTGTGTAGTATGGCAAAAGCCAGGCCGCTCAAGGGACTGAATCCATCTGCTCCTACCGGGCAGAATGCGCGCATGATCGCCAAAGTGCGCCTCGAAGAATTGTATAGCTGGCAAAAATACGTCGACGATCCATACAGCGTACGCGAATTGCATAACCTGCGCATTGCAGCTAAACGGCTCCGCTATACGTTTGAAGTCTTTGGGGAGTTTTTCCCCGAGGCCAGTCGTTCTATCGTCGAAGAACTTCAGCAGATCCAGGATGAGCTTGGCGAGCTTCATGACAGCGATGTGATGATTGCGATACTGCGACTCTGTTTGGGAAGCCAGGACGCCGGAACAATCTCGGATACCGCGAAACAGAAGGAGAAACCACTTGTGCAGCCGGAACTGGTCAATAAACTGCTTGACCCTGCGGTTGCTCCTGCAGCTGAGGAACGCTACGGATTGGAGGGCCTGCTACATAGACAGGAACGATTGCGTGAAGAGCACTATGCTGCTTTCCGCAAGCACTGGTATGAGCTGCAGGGACGCGATTTCCGGCGTGAAATACTGGATGTTTTGAAATCATGATACTGCCGGTGCGACCAGAGGAGATTTCCTTTGTGATTGGCCGTACCAGTATGCCGGACATCATCTATTTAGCAAGCGCGGGAGGGATTCATGCATGACAACGCCATTTTCAGTTGAGGAACTTGGTTGGTGGCAACTTTCCGAGCCAACCGCCGAGGAACTCCATTTGAGTGGAGGGCTGCATGTCGAAGACTGGCCTCATGCTCGCCAGGTGGAACGGCTCAGTATGCAGCTTTTCCAAGCGACACTACCCCTGCACAAGCAAGACGAACGCGCCTTGCGCTTGCTCGAACGCGCCGCCTTTTTGCACAATGCCGGTATGCTGGTCGAAGTGCGTCGTCACCACAAGCACTCCTTCCGCCTCATCAACGAAACATCGCTGCCCGATTTTAGCGATGAAGAGCGTTTTGAAATTGCGTGTATAGCCCGCTATCACCGCCGCGCTTTACCCTCGACTTCGCACCAAGAGTATGCGGCGTTAAGCCAGCAGGCGCGCCGGCGCGTCTCCATGATGGCATCGTTACTGCGCATAGCCGATGCTCTCGACTACAGTCACGATGGGCGCGTACTGCGTGTGGCCGCGGCCCCAGAGCAAACAATTGCAAACCAATGGACACTATTGCTCTGGAAACGTCCCCTGGCGGACCTGGATGATGAACTTGAACATGCTCACAAAAAGGCAGACCTTTTCGAGAAGGTGTTCAAGCGCAAACTGAACTTCGTAGTGCAGGAATGAAATTTATTCGTCAGGAAAGCCAGACGTGGAAAGCACAAACTTCGGATCGTGTTCGTGCAGCACAATCGCGGCGCCGCAGGCATCGGCGGGATGAATCCATAGAACTGGATGCGGGCTTTCTTCATTCCCCCGCTTGTAGGTATAGGTAACGCCGTGCTCGTCCAGGTAACGTCGCGCCGCCTCAAGACTCTCTACTGCGAGCGTCATGCGGCAGAGGCTCTCTCCAAAACGTTCCAGGTAGCGGGCAAGCGCGCCCGGTTCAGGCAGGTACAGGTCTTCCACATCGCTTTCAATTGAAAAGGGGAGTGGCACTGCCAGTTCGAAACTCTGCTGCGCAACCACGGTGGTGCCGTCTATTTGCTTTACCCCGCCTGCTCCGAGCCGGCCCAGGGGGAATGCGACCAGCATGGCATCCCATGAATCGGCCTCGCCGGTAAATGAATCGGATGGCGACAGGCCATAGATATGCTGGAAACGCCGTGCGGCCTCGCCAGGATCGGCGACGGCAATCGTTGTGCTGAGTACCTGTGTGGCCCCAAGAGGATGGCGTGGCGGCGTCTGCCAGCCTGCCAGGCGAAAACGTCGTTCTTCACCTGTACTATCATGCTGGATAATGAAAGGATAGCGCTGCGCGAGTTCGGGAATCTCTATATCGGCGCGCTGCCAGCCGCGTGAGCGGCCATCAGCGCTCCTCAATTCTCCCGGCGTGGGGCCAAAGATAGTAATGCCGCGCTCTTTCATGGCTGTGCTATCGGCCTCGATATCATCGGAAGTGAGCACAAAATTGAGGTAGCCCTCACCTTTCGCCAGCCGCTCAAGTATCCTGGGCGACGCTTCCTCTGGTTTATTGACCGCGATCAGTTCGATATAGGTATCGCCGATCACAATAATGCGATTGGCAGTACCGCCGGAGGGATGGATACCTCCGCCCGATACTGCCAACCCAAGTTTCTGGCGAAATACCTGTGCCGCCTGTTCCAGATCATGCACACCAATGATAATATGATCCAGCCCTGTCAGCATCTGCTATCACTCTCATTTCTATCCGCGTGTGCGTGCCAGTTCGCGTGCCTCGCGGCGATCCGGCTCTGGCTGCCCACCGCCCAGGCGATTGAATCCCAGCTCACCCTTTTCCCAGATCACCAGCAGCATACTGGCGTTGAAAATGGAGGAGTAGGTACCACTGAAGATACCAACCAGCAGGGCCCCGGTAAACGTGCGGATGCTATCACCGCCGAAGAGCGTCAGGGCGCTCAGCGTGAAGAGTACGGTGAGCGATGTGTTGAGCGAACGGGCCATCGTTTGCACCAGGCTGGCATTCACCACCTGCTCGAACGTCTCCGAGGTGCGGCGCTGCATATTCTCACGAATACGGTCGAATACCACAATCGTATCATGCACCGAGAAACCTACTACCGTCAGCAAGGCGGTGAGGAACAGCGCGTCAACCTGCACATGGAATATCCATCCCAGGAACGAAAAGACGCCCAGCACCACCAGCACGTCGTGCAGCAGCGCGATAATAGCACACGCGCCGTAACGCCACGGCTTCGCTACCTTGCGGAACGAGAACCAGATGTAGAGCAGGATCAACACCGAGGCTGCAAGCACGGCCAGGAATGCGTTGCGCGTCGTATCGGAAGCCACGGAGCCGGATACCGAAGCGTTATTCAGCAACTGAATGTAGTTGTTTCCGCTATTGATGAAGAGCGCCTGGAGCTTCAGGAGATCATTCTGCGAAAGATCGGAGCGCGTCAAGAGCGTAATCGTTTGCGTCGTTGTTCCCTGGCGCACATCTACCACGCTGACCGGAATGTTGGCAGGATTGGGCTTCGTCGTTGAAGGCGTCGGTGTGGCTGTTGGCGTTCCGTGTACTACCGGCCCTGTGCTGGACGATGTACCGGTAGCAGTCGCTCCTGGCGTGGCAGTAGCTTTAGGGGTGGAGGTTGGCGTAGCCTTTGACGTAGAGGTAGCCGTAGCAGTTGGGCTTGCCGCCGGCGTGGCGGTAGCCGTCGGAGGCCCTATCGCCGGATTTGAGGTATCCGGTAGTTTCTTGAGCAGCGTCTCTATATCGCTAATCTTGGGGTTAACACCTGAATTAAACTTCGTCACGGTAATAACCGTGACAGTTTTGCCACCCAGAACGAGAGGGAGTGGAACGACGGAGAGCTGCTTCCCATACTTGGTTTGCAGATCTTCCTGGATTACGGCCTGTACATTTGTATCGATATTCGTATTCAGGCGAATCCAGATGGTCTGGTTGGCAGCTACAGATGGGTCATTTCCGGTCTGAATCTCCAGGCTATCCAGGTTGAGCGGCTTGACCAGGTTCTGTACCTGGACATCCGTCAAGGTTTTTTCCGGGCGGAACTCGACGGTTGCTCCACCGGCAAAGTCGATGCCGACGTCCAGTCCTTTCACAATCAATGAGATGGTACCTGGAATAATGACAATCAGCGATATGATCAGAAAGATGTAGCGTTTTCCTACAAGATTGAACACAGCAAACTTCCTCCCTCTCCTTTAAACTGTAGTGTTCCGCCGCGACAGGGAGGCTGTGGCCGTGGCAATAGAGCCGGCAGGAAGCCCAAACAGTGCGGGGTGACTGACGACGCCGGTTGGCACCAGCAGATTCAGGAAGGTGCGTGTCACAACAACGGCGGTAAACATACTGATCAAAACACCCAGGAACAGGGTGGTGGCGAAACCGACGATGATGGTGGCGCCAAAATTGCTGCCGAAGGCGTACAGGACGGCGCAGGTAATCAACGTCGAACAGTTGGAGTCGCGTATCGATGGCCAGGCGCGTTTCCATCCGATGTCAATCGCCGAGGACAACAGCCTGCCGGCGCGCAACTCCTCCTTGACGCGTTCAAAGATGAGGACATTGGCATCCACGGCCATACCGATAGAAAGGATGAACCCGGCAATACCTGCCAGCGAAAGGGTCACACCAACCAGTTTGAAGACCGCGAAGGTCGTGCCGGCGTAGAGCAGCAGCGCGCAGTCGGCTAGAAATCCCGGCAGGCGGTAGTAGAGCAGCATGAACAGGATGACGATACCCAGGCCGATGGCGGCTGCGATCTCACTCTTGGTAATGGAGTCCTGGCCCAGCGTCGGTCCAACGATCTGCTCGCTTTTAATATCGAACGAAATGGGCAATGCGCCATACTTCAGCAGGGTCACAATTTGTTGGGCCTGCTGCTGAGTGAACTGACCTGTGATCTGTCCAGGACCATTGATAGCGCTTTGAATGACTGCCGATTCGATAACTTTGCGGTCCAGCGTCACAGTAAGGTACTGGCCTACATTCTTCTGGGTGAAGGTGTAGAATTTGCCGACGGCATCGCCTTTCATCTGGAAGTTGATGTCGGGCTGACCCGTCTGATCCTGCCCAACATAAATATTGTTCGCATCAAGATCTTTACCGGTGAATTGTGGCTGGCCACCGGGGTTGTATGTCGTATATTGCGAAGGATCAAATGTTGATCCAATAGTCACGCCGCTAGGGCCAGTACTCCAGAACTCAAGCGTACCGGTTTGCAGGAGGGAATTGATTGCCGCGTATGGGTTGCCACTGTTGAGTCCGGGCAACTCAATCGCAATACTTGGTATGCCACCGCTGGTCTCGACACGGATATCCGGCTCGTTCACGCCCAATCCGCCGTTCACGCGCTGCTCGATCTGGTCGCGCGCCGCATTCACATTGTCTGCCAGTGCGCTCGGATCATATTTCTGCGGATCTCTAGGCACCAGTAATGCCTGTACCCCACCCTGTAGATCAAGACCTTCTTTGACTTTCAGCGAGTTAGTGTAGCCTAGAAAGCCGATATTAATGCCGGGGTTGTTGGGCCAGTCAATATAGGCCGCGCATGCCGCCAGCAGCACAATTAACAGGAGGAGAGTAAGTGTTCCTCGACGCATAGGTGTTGTTTCCCCTTAATGACTGAATCTATTTTTCAAACAATTGCACGCTTAAACAACCTCATAACACAGAAACCTGATGATGCTCCTGTGCAGTATAGCATAGTTGGGTCTGATTGCAAATCCCTTTTTTGTTCACACAAGGCCTGGCGGAATTTTTTCAGCCCAGCCGTTTATTAAAGTCCATCATAACTATCCAAATTGGTATGACTTTCGTCACATGCTGAAAAACAGGTCTTTTGGTACTCCTCTTTTCGGCCCGCTTCAAGTATGCTGTTACTGATAGCAGGTAATGCAGGAAATATGTTGATTGTTTCGGCCTCAATGCCTCAATTACCCTGCCATCCACTCATAATTCTTTCAGCGGGCCTCCGGCCCGTCAGGATGGGAGGGGAAGCAAGCGGGGACACCCCGCACCCCGGCAGGGGTGAAACCCCTGCACCCCGAGTTATGAGTGGATGTCAGAATTACCATCTTGACAACAATAAAACAATATGTTATAACCTGTATATAACAAAATGCTATAGTAGGAATATTCTGTTGAGTGTTTCTATCCCGTTCTTTCCTGGTAAGAATGAGGTTTTCAAACTTTAAGCCTGCTGGTTCGTATCCAGGTAAGAGGATATTGAGGCCTCTTCTAGGCCGTGAGACCGAGCAAGCAGGTGTTTGAGCCATTATCAACTATTTTCAAAAATGTGGAACCTTCCTCTATCAGACGAGCATGTGACCCGCCGAGATGGGAAGGCTTTTTATGGATGTCCCTGTCTGCGTTTGGTTTTCAAGGCAATTCTTTACATAGCCATCTTCAAAAGAAGGAGTAATGCTATCAATGGATGAAATGAGAACTGTAGAGGATACAGCTCTACAAGAGACGAACCATCGCATCGTTATGGATGTGCGCAATATCACCAAGAGCTTGCCGTTGGGCCGTGAGAGGATCGATATCCTGCGTGGCATCACCTTTCAGATTATGGGCGGCGAATTCGTTTCGATTGTTGGCCCTTCTGGTTCGGGCAAAAGCACGCTGCTGGGCATCATTGCCGGGTTGGACAACCCGAGCAGCGGCCAGGTCTTTATCGATGGAGTCGATATCACGAAGATGAGTGAGGGCAAACTGGCCGAGGTGCGCAACAATAAAATTGGTATGGTCTTCCAGGCGTTCAACCTGATTCCAACGTTGACGGCGCAGGAAAATGTCGAAGTGCCGCTGTACGTTGGCAAGCATAAGGGTTCCCCATCTGATCGCGCAAAAGAGCTGCTGAACCTGGTTGGACTCTCACATCGCCTGGCGCACCGCCCGAACCAGCTCTCCGGTGGCGAGCAGCAGCGCGTCGCGATTGCGCGGGCGCTGGCTACCGACCCGGCTTTTGTGATTGCCGATGAGCCGACGGGTAACCTGGATGCCAAAAATGGTGAGAATATCCTCAAACTCATCGCCTACCTGCGCCAGGAGACCGGCAAAACCTTTATCATCGCTACCCATGACCCGGTTGTGGCATCGCACGCCGACCGCGCGATCCGTATCGTCGATGGCCAGATTGCCTCGATCGAGGCTACCGGCGGGAGAATCACGCAATGAAGACATCTATGTACTTCAACTATACTTCACGTTCGCTGCTGCGAGGCGGGCAGCGAACAATCCTGGCAATCTTCTGTGTGGCCGTCGGAGTGATGGCGATTGTGGCCCTGCAATTAGTGGGGGAAATGATTAATGGCGCGCTGACAGGCAACGTGCGCGATGCCAACGGGGGTGATATCGCAGTCACCTCTCCATCGGCGCCGTTCAATGCGAGCGATCTCTCCTTCTTTGATCAACTTAAGAACAATGGAACCATCACTAACTACACAGCATTTTATTCGACTACGGGTTCGAACGGTTTTGCTTCCTCGATCACGCAGTCGTTTCAGTTGCTCGTCGTGAACCCCGATAGCTACCCGGTGGTCGATGCCCCGACCTTCAATGCGCCGCCCAATGGCAGCATCCCAGGCTTGTTGCAAAATGACCAGGTGATTATTGACCAGGCGCTGGCCGACCAGTATAACAAAAAAGTTGGCGATACGATGACCCTGCATGTCAATGGCAGGCAGGGTGGGTTGACGCTGCCCGTCAAAATCGCTGGTATTGTGCAGGATAATGGGTCGCTGGCGCAGAACAACGACGTGATGATCATTTCCGCCAGCGATTATTTGGCCGCCAATCCTGCTGTTCCTCGGGTGTACAACAACGTCGATATCACGGCTCCCCAGGCGAGTATCAATTCGGCCGTCAAGGATATCCAGCAGAAGTTTCCGGCTGCCAGCACGCAAACGGCTGCCGATGCTTTGAAGAATAACCAGCAGCAGGTCGATTTTATCAAGAAGTTTCTGGAGATTGCCGGCCTGCTGGCTCTGCTGATCGGAGGCGTCGGTATCATCAACACCATGCAGGTGTTGCTCTCGCGCCGCAGGATTGAGATCGCCATGCTGAAGACGACGGGCTACCGGCGCTTCGATCTCTACCTGCTCTTCGGCATGGAAGCGGCTTTCTTAGGATTGATCGGCGGCGTAATCGGCGCGGGAGTAGCGATTGGCCTGAGCGCGCTCATTCGTATCCTGGTAGAAAATCTCTTCCCGGTTCTCATTCCATTTGTCTTAGACCCTGTGATTATCGGCGGCGGCGTCTTGATCGGCCTGGTTACAGCACTGATCTTTGGTTTGATGCCGATTGTGCAGGCCGCTAACATCCGCCCCTTGAACGTGATCCGCGAACTGCCGGAAGGTACGCGAGCCGGTAATATTGCCCTGACGGCCGGACTGCTGCTGATTCTTTCGGTCTTGTTCTGCCTGCTCGCCATTTTCATTCTCAATGATGTAGGGTTAGGCATTGGAGCGGTCTATGGCACCTTCATCTTCCTGGGCATTCTGAGCCTGTTCTTCGGCCTGGTGGTCTTCCTGATCAGTGTGCTGCCCGTGCCGGAGCGTTTCTCGCCGCCATACCTGGCGCTGATTATTGCCGGGCTAGTTATCTCGGCCCTGATCTTCATTCCGCTGCCCGCGTTTGGTGGTCTCTTGTTCGTCGTCTCGTTGATGGGCATCGTGATTGTGCTGCTGCCGCGCTCGTGGAAGTCCAGCACGAAACTTGCTCTGCGCAACATTGGACGCCAGCGCGCGCGCACGACCACGACCATGCTGGCCCTCTTCGTCGGCGTCTTTACGATAGGACTGATCCTGGTATTGGGCCAGGACCTGCGCGATAAGATCAACAGCGCCCTGGCCAACAGCCTCACCTATAATGTTGTTACTATCGCGAATGGGAGCGAGTCGAATGCGCTGCAATCGCAGTTGAATACTATACCTGGCCTTGATCATTCCCATTACGCGCAAAGAACCTTTGCCCAGGTTGTCCCGGTGGCAATTGATGGGACACCCCTGGCCAGCCTGGTGTCGAGCGGCAATAGTTCAACCGGCCCTGGCAATCTGGGACGCGAAGGCACATATGGACTTCTGGGGTCCATGGAGGGATTTGATGTAGCCAATAACCAGTTGCCAACCGGTATCACTATCAAGGATGGTAGTAATCTCAGTACGAGTGATGCGGGCCAGAATCGTGTGTTGTTGAATTACCTCTTTGAACAATTGGCGCCCCTGAAAGGCCATATCCATGTGGGAAGCACGATCACTTTCACTAGCATTGATGGCAAGAGTGTGCAAACTGCCACGGTGGTTGGTTTCTATCAGAGTAGTGGATTGAATATTCAGTTCGGGGCGGTGTTTGCCACAAAAGATACCGTGGTTTCTCTCTCTCCCGCTGGTGATGTGACGAACATCTTCTATATGAAGATTGACCCGAACCAGATAGGGAAGGCTTTGAATGATATTGGCAGAATCGCCCCTAACGCTTCGGTCATTAACCTGGCGAACATCGGTGATTTTGTCAACCAGATTCTGAATGATTTCTTGATCATCCTGGTCACGATCGCCTCGCTTTCACTGCTGGCCGGAGTAATCATTATCGCCAACGCGGTGGCCCTGGCGATGCTGGAACGGCGGCGCGAACTGGGTATTCTCAAGTCCGTCGGCTATACCAGCAGAAGCGTGCTGAGCGAGGTGCTGATCGAGAACGGAGTAATAGGTGGCACGGGCGCATTGCTGGCGATGTTGCTGGTGACGCTGGTGACGAGCCTGTTGGGGACGTTCTTCTTCAAGACAGCTTTCGGCGTCAGTACGTTTATCGCGTTGGGTCTGATTATTGGTATCGCTCTGCTAGCGATGGCGGTGGCGGCACTGGTCGCGTGGGGAGCTGTGCGCGTGAGGCCGCTGGAGGTGTTGAGGTACGAGTGATGAGGAGTGAGGAGGGCATGGCCGGGGTCACCCCGCGTTTGCCCTCCTCTAGGAACGCTTGCATTCCTCCTTTGGGTGCCACAATTCTCGTTCCTACAGGCGTTCGAGCCATTTCAAGAGGACCTACGCTTTTGAGAAAACTCCTCTTTCACCTATTGGAGCTGGAATAACCTGAGACGGTGATATTCCCAATGTCTGAGCAAAGAGTAAAAAGAACTTTTGATCGGGTACACGCATATCATCCTTGTTTACGTTAACCCATGGACACCCGGTAGGCCCCATATCCATTTGCTGAACGTGCGTGCTACCTTGAAGGAAACGCAGGTGATAGATTAGGCCATCAGCACCTAAACAGGATCTCGTCCCTGCCGTTGATATTTGGGGGAGAGCCAGAGCTGCATCATACAGCTTTTGTACAGCATTAGCATTGGTGATAGTACGAGATCGCCCCACAACTCTGCGCTTGACCTTACATATAGAATGCATAGCGACAGCATATACTTATCTCTATAAACATATCTCTATCAAGAAGACGATCCTTTACTATGATTTGTTCCATTCTTTAACCCGATAGTTCTTGAAAGCCTGTTTGAGCCAAATGCTTGGCATTTGGCTCAGTGATCACAGAATATGATCAAATGCAACAGGAAGCAAGTACGAAATAGTGCTGATGTTTCCTCTGCTTACGGATAGCAAGAGCCATAGCTATTGCCATAGTTATACCAGCGATTAGTATCAGCAGATCAGAGTATAGAGGGTATACCCATCAAAATCTTTAAAGTAGTTACGTGACAATGACTTCTAGCCGGTAGGCGAACGATGATTTTCCGTATAAAGATAAGATCAAGATAATGATAAATAGCTGATAGTTACTATAACATACACTAAAAAAAGCATCAAAAACAAAATATTGAATAATCGTAAATGGTATACCTCATCTGTTTCCGCTTGTCAATACTTTTTTTACTGTTATTAGCATCTCCATTTGGAATGCTCCCGTTTCATATGTTATACTTGCAAGCAATAAGACCCATCGCACCGGAGATCATCAATGCAAGGCGTTGCCGGCATCAATGGCGAAGGTGTTAATTGTGGGGGCGAATAAGCCAGTAGAAGTAGCAATTCTTCAGGAGGTCATCCAATGGAAACACCTTTAACCCCGCTCGATTTTCTGCGCCGCGCCCGGCGCCTTTATCCTGACCACGAAGCCGTTGTCGATGGAGACCTGCGCTTAACGTATGCGGAGTTTGGCAAGCGCTGTGATCGCTGGTCTGCCGCGCTCCAGCAACTGGGTGTCGGTAAGGGTGATCGCGTCGCCTATATTGCTCCCAATACGCACGCCCAGCTTGAATCGTTTTACGCCGTACCCCAGATAGGGGCGGCGCTCGTGCCGATCAACTACCGTCTCATCGCCAGCGATTTTGCCTATATCATCCAGCATAGCGGCGCGGCGGTCGTTTGCGTTCATAGCGACTATCTGGATGCCGTTGAGGGCATTCGTCACGAACTGCCGGAGGTCAAACACTTCGTGGCGCTTGAAGGTTTGACGGACTCCTTACGCGAAGCAGGCTGGCTCGACTACGAGACCGCGCTGGCAAACGCTCCTGAAAGCTTCTCACGCCCAGAGATTGCCGAGGATGATCTGCTGACCATCAACTACACAAGTGGTACGACCTCGCGGCCCAAGGGTGTGATGATTACCCATCGCAATGCCTACATGAACGTCATCGGCACGCTGGTCCATATTTCGATGTCGCCGGCGGACCGCTACCTGTGGACGCTGCCGATGTTCCATGCCAACGGCTGGACCTTTGTCTGGACGGTCACTGCCGTGGGCGGCACACACATCTGCCTGCGCAAGGTGGAACCGGTTGCGATCTTCACGCTGATACGCGATGAGAGGGTAACGCTGCTGTGCGCCGCGCCGACGGTCCTTATCAGTATTGCCAGCGCGCCGGAGAATGTGCGTGGCATTCTGCTATCCGCGGGAGCGGGCGCGCAACGCAGGAAAGTGCGCGTGCTGACCGCGGGAGCGCCACCCGCAGCGGCAACCATCGAGCGCGTCGAGGGCGAACTGGGCTGGGAGATCACACAGGTCTATGGCCTGACCGAGACCGCTCCTTTTATTACTATCTGCGAGCCGCGCTCGGAGCATAACACGCTCTCCCCGCAGGAGCGAGCGATAATCAAAGCGCGCCAGGGAGTGGAGCTCATCACTTCTGGTGAACTGCTGGTCGTAGATGAACAGGGGAACGAAGTTCCGCACGATGGAGCGACAATTGGCGAAATTGTCGCGCGTGGCAATGTCGTCATGAAGGGCTACTACAATGACCCCGAGGCTACGGCACGCGCTTTTGCAGGAGGCTGGTTTCATACGGGTGACGCCGCTGTCGTCCATCCCGATGGCTATGCCGAGATCCGCGACCGCCTGAAGGACGTGATCATCAGTGGAGGAGAAAACATCTCCTCCATCGAAGTTGAGGGTGTGCTGCTGCGTCACCCCGCTGTGCAGGAGGCGGCGGTAGTCGGTTTGCCCGATGAGCGCTGGGGCGAGGCGCCGCACGCGTTTGTCGTCCTTAAGACGGGACAGAACGTGACAGAGGAGGAACTGCGCACTTTCGTGCGCGACAACATGGCCCACTTCAAAGTACCTAAAACGGTCACATTTATCTCTGAGTTGCCCAAGACTGCTACCGGCAAGATTCAGAAATATGTGCTGCGTGGCGGCAGGGCTGCCATAGCCGCGCAGTAGCTACCTGGGAAAAAACCATTACTGAATAGGCGCTGTCCCGGGTGAATACAAGAGTAGGCTAAGAGCGTGCTCTTGTATTCACCCGGGTTCTTTACCTTCGCCCACTAAAATTGTTGTCATATGGCATATACAAAGCAAGTACCGCGATGGACATATGTATATCAGTGTGAGAAACATCTCCTGGAGTGTCTGGAATGGTATCTTGCTGTATGCGACAACGTAAGCTCAAAGTGGCAATACCAGCAACGGTATCTCCATTTCCTCTGGTGTCAGGCCACCGTGGTGACCCAGAAAATGCATGTCAAACCTTCGTTCCTCGTGCCACCATACGGTTTCGTGTGCATAGGGGAGAATGACCAGATTGCCCGCTCGCTGTAAAAATTCTTTAGAGAGTTGCTGAGAGCCAAAGAATTGCTGTTCTACCAGGAGCTGTGTAGGATATATTTCCGCTCTTCCCGCGAGCTGTTTTTGTAGGAAAGCCAGCGCCTCGTCCAACACATCCTCCCGCACGTGCAAAAACATATCGCGTGCTGAACCTGCAGGAACCAGGAAATTTCCGCGCCCATTCGTGCGCAGGTAACGCTCGATGCCGGGAGCGTGGCGGTTGAGATAAAACGTCCTCTTAGGGTCGACCTCAATTTGCCCATGATCGGCGGTCATGATAAGCAGGGTGTCCGGGCTATTGCTGCGTGTTGTCTTATAAAAAATCACATCCATAGCGGTCAAGAATCTATCCATGACCACTTCAAACTGGCGAGAATGGGGGCCGTAAAGGTGACAGATTGCATCGATCTTGTCGAAGTACAAAAAATAATAGCAAGGGGCAGTTTTTTCGGAGATGATAAGTTCTGCCAGTTGTGTAAGCGCCTCTATGATTGTTCTGTAAGGTACAACTGTAGCTCCTCGATAGACGATATCGGAGTAGGTGGACGGTGTGTAGGCCTGATTCTGGAAAATGTAGGAATGGATGCCGTGTCTTTGCAAGCGGCGATAAAAGGTCTGGCGGGGAAAGAAAGCCTCCGATGGGATGCCGGAGCGTTTCAAAGAATCGCGTTCTCTATCTCCCGCGTAAGAGAAGAGCAGGGGTGTAATCACTTCATCGACAAGCGGCTCGAAGTAATTCCATTCGTAGACACCGCTCTGGCCGACGTTCAAGCCGGTATGAATGCATGTGACGTGCGCGGCCGTAGTCGAGGGGAATTGCGAAGTCAGCTGTGAGGCGATGCCGTATTTTAGCACGGTTTTGAGGAAGTCGTATCGCTCCGCGTACTTCTCGAAGAATCGCCAGCCGAAGGCATCAATAAAAAAGAGGATCACCTTGTTATAGTGGGTGGGCAGGCCGCCAAACACATCTGCTGGGAAGCCATTTTGTCCTTTGCCGCTTAAAAGGAACTCAATCGTTTGTGGCAGGTTGGCGAAGCAGTAGGAATCATAGAGAGGCCTCACGAATCTCGAGGAGAACTTCGCGTTATATACCGCGTTCAGAGAAGCCGAGTTGAGCATAGCCGCACCTGCTCTCGGGTCAAGGGTAGATATCGTAGAATCTACATACGTGTTTGTGCTGAACACAGTATATCACGAAATTAAACTAGCTCATGCAATCTCTTTTGCAGATGGCTCCTTTCGCAATGAAAGAGGCATTTGAGCAAGAGGACAGGCGCCTGTCCATGCAGCGTGCAAATATGGAGGCAAGAATCAGCATCTTTTGCCATATTTGCACCCCGGACAAAGAGGAGAGGGTTGCAGTAGCCCGGCTTAAGGTATTAAAATTTTGTTAGAAATCGGAAGAACACGTCCTGAACTCTTTTCATCTACGTGGTTATGTTGTATCATTGCGTAGCACAGCTTTTAGGGGACATGCTGCCTTGTCTGTAGGAAAGTAGGATGAACGCCCAGACTCAGACATATACTGTTCCAGGCTCGTTACGTCAACCGAACGCTATGCTCGACTCCTTGCAGGGAATATTACAGCGGGCTCTCAGGTCATCGAGCACGCTATCCCTCAAGGCGGCTTCTGTAGTTCGTGGTCGCGGGGTGTATCTGATAGACAACAATGCCGAACGAGCCCAATATGTAGCCTCGCTCCTGGTATCGGTAGGCTATCGTGCTATGATAGTGGCCAGTACCTTAGATGCCTTTACTCACTTTCTCCAGGGTACGTTTGTCCCAATGGCGGTTATTGCTCTGCAAGAAGAGACGAATCAGCGCTTTTTCCTCAATCGCCTTACCAGGCAAATTCTTGACAAGTACGAATGGGAGATACTCTTCGTGCGCCTGCTCTTGTCGCCATCAGATCAATTTTTGCCGCGCACCACTCCGCCATTAGCTCCCTTGCAATCCTCTAGCCCCTTACCGTCCTCAACAACGAGACCTTTACCGCCTTTACAATCACCACGAATAACCGGCAAGCCTGATCAATCTACGCTCTACACGCAAACGACGGCGCCTTTACCTCGTTTGCCCGCGGCTCCGGCCAGCCCGATAGAAGAAAAAAAACTTTCCCGGCAGGTACAGGAAAAAGTCCTCTCAAAGCAGGAAAGTAAAGAAAAGCTCTTGCTGGAGGGAGAAAGCCTGGGTCGCTACCAGGTATATGAGTCGCGTGGCGGTGGCTCACTGTGTACGGTTTATCGGGCGTATGACCGCATGCGAGAACTGGATGTTGGGCTGAAAGTTATTCCAACCAGTACCATCACCTATCAAATCAACGAGGGATCAACCGAGCTGCCCAACTTCTTCCAGCCTGAAGTAGATCTGCTCGCCGACTTGAAGCATCCACATATTCTGCCCATCATCCATATTGGAAAATCCTATGTAAGCGGCCAACCATTTTTCTACAAAACCACGCGCTACTGTCCCGAAGGCGCGCTCGACGCGTGGTTGCTCCAGCACGGCTCTAAAATGTTCGCTCCGCGCGAGGTTCTTGGTATTCTGCTCCAACTGGCCGACGCGCTTCGTTTTATCCATGAGCGTCAAAAGTTGTACTGCAACTTCAAGCTGTCAAATATTCTGGTACTGAACGAGACAGGAAGTATGCCCGGCCTCAATGTAGCGCTGGTCGATTTTGCTTTTGAACATGATGGGGTCTGCTATGCGAGGACCTCGGTAAACTACCGCTACATGGCCCCTGAACAATTTGATGGCCAGTCTTCTCAAGCTTCAGAGCAATATGGCCTGGCCGCAGTCATCTACGAACTGCTTACCAAACGCCCTCCCTTTCAGGGCAATTCGGAGCAGATCATGAGGCGCATGCACGCGAACATGCAGACTCAACCTCCTTCCACCCTCAACCCGGAGATTTCTCCCATGCTCAATAAAGTGATGCTGCGCGCCCTGGCAAAAAGGCCGGAGGAACGTTATGCGTCCGTCGTCGAATTTGCGCAGGCTTTCCAGCGCTATGTGTAGGGAGAGCCCCTGGTGCCTGTCCTGGGCATCTAGCCGGCCCCTTACGCGCTCCCAGGCTATCTGTTATAATAGAGTCACAAATATATGCTCTACTCAGTAGAATATCCTTCTTATCCGTGGGGATAAGGATTAGTTGCGCAAGGCCAGAAGCCTTATTACGAGATATACGCCGGATGGAAACGCTTTTTAAGCTCTTCCATAAATTTGCTCGCATTGACTCTTGACCAGACCCTATTCACCCCAGAAAGGATGGATCGCCAGCCATGGATTTTGAACTGCCGGAAGAGCATCAACTGGCTTATGAAAGCGCGTTTGCTTTTGCGCAAGATGAAATCAAACCACATAATAAGGAGATCGAACGTACAGACGACTTTCCCTCCTGGATCTGGAAACGACTGGCCGAGCAGGGCTATACTGGCATAGCCATCCCCGAAGAGTATGGCGGCAGCGGTGGCGATTTCCTGATGGCAGCGCTGGTGGCTCGCGCCATCGGACGCGCGAATGGCTCCATTTCGATGTCTTACGGGGCGCATTTGAATCTCTGTGCCCATAACATTCTGCGCAATGGCACTGAAGAACAAAAACAAAGATACCTTCCTAAACTCACGAGCACCCAGATGATCGGTGCTCTGGCTCTCACCGAACCGAATGCGGGCTCCGACGCTATGGGCATCCAGATGACGGCGCGGCCAACTGAGGGCGGCTACCTGCTCAACGGCACTAAAATGTTCATTACGAATGGCCCGATTGCCGGCCTGCTGATCGTCTATGCCAAAACGCGACCGGAGGCTGGCAGTCGCGGCATCACGGCCTTCATTTTTGAGACGAAGACACCCGGTTTCTATGTCGCGCGCAAATTGAGCAAACTGGGTATGCATGGCTCACCGACGGGCGAACTGGTCTTCGAGAATGCCTTCGTGCCCGAAGAAAATGTGCTGGGCAAGGTCAATGAGGGCTTCAAGGTCGTGATGAGCGGGCTCGATCTCGAACGGGCCTTTTACGCGGTCAGTATGGTTGGTGGCATCGAAGCCGCATTGGAGGTCTCCATCAAATATGCGAAGGAGCGCGAGCAATTTGGCCAGCCCATCGCCAATTTCCAGCTCATTCAGGCCAAGATCGCAGAGATGTATACCGACCTGGAAGCGGCGCGTCTGATGGCGCACCGCTGCATGTGGCTGGCACAGCAGGGCAAGCGCGTCAGCAAAGAAGCCGCCGCGGCGCTACTCTTCTCGGCCCGTGCTGCCATGCGCGCCGCGGATGAGGCGTTGCAGATTCATGGCGGTTGGGGCTATCTAACGGACTTCGAGGTTGAAAAAATGTGGCGCAATGCCAAACTCGGCGAGATCGGCGCCGGAACGAACGAGATTCGCCTGCTGCTGATCGCCAGAGAACTGCTTGGTATGAGGTAAGGCATGAAATCTGTGCGCATCGCCGGAGGACTCGGCTTTTACGGCGACTCGTGGCGCCCGCTTCGCGCGAGCATTGAGCGTGGCAATGTGCGATATGTTGCGTCCGATCATCTCGCGGAATTGACGCTGGCAATTCTCCAGAAAGATCGCCAGCGCGATCCCAGCCTGGGCTATACGCGGGATCTCATCCCTCTGTTGCTAGATCTGCTTCCTATAGCCATCCCACGCGGTATTAAATTCATTCTGAACGCGGGCGGGCTGAATCCGCTGGGGGCGCGTGAGGTGTTGCTGGGTGCGCTCAAAAAAGCCGGCCTCAGGCTAAGAGTGGGCGTTGTGCTGGGGGATTCGGTTCTGGAGCGCCTCGATGAATTGCAGGAGGCAGGTGTTTCCCTGGCACATATGGATACAGGCGAAGACATAGCCAGTGTGCGCCAGCGCCTGTTATTCGCCAGCGCGTATCTGGGAGCGCGACCAATTGTTGAGGCTTTGAAAGCGGGAGCGGATATTGTGCTGACCGGTCGCGTTGCGGATGCTGCGCTCTTCCTGGCGCCGATGGTTCATGAACTGGGCTGGCGTTGGGATGATTGGGATAAGCTGGCGCAGGGAATAGTGGTTGGGCACCTGCTGGAGTGCAGCGGGCAGGCCACAGGCGGCAATTTCGGCGGCGATTGGCGCTCTATTCCCGACCTTGCGCATATCGGCTACCCTATCGCGGAAGTGTGGGAGAACGGGGATGCGGTTATCAGCAAGGCTCCTGGCACGGGAGGGCGCGTCAATTTCGATACACTGCGCGAGCAATTATTGTATGAAGTGCATGATCCGCGCCATTACCTGACGCCGGATGTTGATGTCGATATGACCATATTGCGCCTGCAAGAAATCGGCCCTGACGAGGTACTTGTCGCCGGAGCAACTGGACGGCCAGCGCCGGCTATGCTCAAGATTGTGGCCGGCTATGAAGATGGGGTCATGGGACAGGCCATGATCGGTTATGCGTGGCCCGATGCGCTGGCGAAGGCGCAGGCCGCGGCGCAAATCATTCAGCAGCAGATGACCGAAATCGGTCTCCAACCGGATGAAACCATTGTCGAATACCTGGGGTACAACTCTATCCATGGCCCGCTTGCCGATCCCACTCATATTGATGATTTGAACGAAGTTTATTTGCGCATTGCTATTCGTTGTAAGGATCGGCGCGAGGCCGCGAAACTAGGACGCCTCTTTCCGCCCCTGGCGCTCAGCGGCCCGCCGTTCATCGGTGGGGCAGGCGGAATGATGGAGCCGCGAGGATTGCTCGGCATCTGGCCCACGCTTGCCCCGCGCGACATCATCGAAGAATACGTGCGTGTGAGCGTGGAGGAGTCATGAAAAAACGGTTATTGCAGCTTGCTCATGCTCGTTCGGGGGATAAGGGCGACAAGGCCGATATCAGCCTCTTCGCGCCTGATGAGGCGACCTATCACCTTTTGGTACGGGAGGCCACAGCAGAACGCGTACAGGCCCACTTCAATGGCATGATAACGGGAAAGGTTGAGCGCTTCGAGGTGCCGAATGTGCTGGCGCTCAAATACGTCCTGCACGGTGCGCTCAATGGCGGGGCGTCGCGCTCACTGCGCAGCGATGCTCTCGGCAAATCTCTCTCGTCGGCGCTGCTACGGATGGAGATTGAGGGAATAGATTGACACTGATCAGCTCCTTTCTATGTGCGGAGTGGAGCAGAGAACAGATTATCAGCTTTACGCAAAAGGAATTATGAAGAAGGATACATCGCCTCATGGCAAGTAAAGATGAGCAACTGGCGGCCGAGATCGAGCGCATCAAAAAAGGTGGAGCGGAAAAATACCATATCCGCAATCGGGAGCAGAAGAAGCTATTCGCGCGCGACCGCCTCAAACTGCTGCTGGATGATGGCAAGATCGAATTCGAGGATGGGATGTTTGCCGAATGCCAGAATCCTGAGCTACCCTCTGATGGCAATATTACTGGCGTCGGGCGCATTTATGGACGGCCGGTAGCTTTCAGCGCGTCCGATTCGACGGTCAAGGCGGGGTCGGCGGGGGAAAAGTCGGTGCAGAAGAACCTGCGCATCCAGGAAATGGCGATGCAGATGCGCATCCCCATGTTCTACCTGATCGACTCAGCAGGAGCGCGCATCACCGACCAGATTCGCCTGTTTCCTGGCCGTAACCAGGGTGGGCGCACTTTTTACAACCAGATTAAGATGTCCGGCGTGGTGCCGCAAATCTCGATCATGTTTGGGCCCTCACCGGCGGGCGCGGCCTATACCCCGGCTTTTGCCGATATCGCGATTATGGTCGAGGGCAATGCCAGCGCCTATCTCGGTTCGCCGCGCATGGCCGAGATGGTGACGCGCGAGAAGGTCACGCTTGAGGAGATGGGAGGCGCGCGTATGCACTGCACTGTTTCCGGCCTCGGCGACTTCCTGGCTGAAAGCGAAGAGGATGCTATTCGCATCGCGCGCGAGTACTTCCGCTATATGCCGCAGAATTACCTGGAGAAACCAGCGGATAGCGAACCTGTCCCGCCCGCCAGCAATCGACCGCTCAAAGACATCGTACCGGAAGCCCAAAATAAGCCCTTTAACATGTATGACTTCATCCATTCGCTGATCGATGGTGGTAGCTTCCTGGAGGTCAAAAAGCTCTTTGCTCCCGAACTGATTACTGGTTATGCGCGCCTGGGTGGGCGCGTAATCGGCATTGTTGCCAATCAGCCGCGTGTTAAGGGCGGCGTGCTGTTCACCGATTCGTCCGATAAGGGCACGCGCTTCGTCAATACCTGTAACGCCTTCAACATTCCCCTGCTCTTCCTGGCCGATGTCTCCGGTTTCATGATCGGTTCTGCCGTCGAACGAGCCGGGATCATTCGTCATGGCGCCAAGTTCATCGCCGCCGTCTCTCAAGCTGTTGTGCCAAAAATCTCGGTTATCGTGCGCAAGTGCTATGGCGCCGGACTGTATGCGATGGCGGGTCCTGCCTTTGGCACCGACGCAGTGCTGGCGCTGCCAACCGCCCAGATAGCCGTGATGGGTCCCGAAGCCGCCATTAATGCCGTCTACGCCAACCAGATCGCCGCCCTGCCCGAAGAGGAACGCGAGCCATTCCGTAAGATGATGGAGGCGCGCTACGCCGAAGATATCGATATTTTTCGCCTGGCCTCTGAGTTGATCGTGGACACTATCACGCCTTTCGAGTCTCTACGCTACGAGCTGATTACGCGTTACAGCATTTACCAGACGAAAGAGGCGCGTTTCTCGGAGTGCCGGAACCCTATTTATCCGGTGTGACTCTCTTGACCCACCACCTGCCAATCGCTCTTCCAGCCGCTCCTCCCAGCATAGCAAACAGCGTTCCCACTGCATTCAGGAACAATACTAGAAAGATGAATATCGAAATAACAATGCTCACAAGTCCAGGGTAATAGCGGCTAGAAGGCGCAGGATGAGGGGGATTCAGCACAAGCGCGCTAATGATAACCAGTAGCACAACAGCAGTGGCAATGCATCCCATTACAAACGCGGCGGTGGCTCCTGCCAGTGGCCGCTCACTACGCCCCGTCGTCAGAATCCCTGCTAACATTCCAAACACAGCGTAGAGCGCAAGCCCCGGCCAGAATGAGGCATTCAATGCGAGGTTGGTGCCAAAACGGGACAGCCCTGACATGTAGAGCAACAGTTGGAGCAGGCCAAGTACAATACCAGGGCCGATTTGTAGCAGCAAACGAGTCAGGCGCGAGGGATTGTTACGGGTTTGCATGATGCTCGTGCTCCTCTCTGGCTTATATTTATCCTGATTCTAAGTTTTGGTACCCTCGAGTCAAGGCAAACGCGTTGTAGGATATGCGGAGGTCTATATATACTACGCGATTCCGGATGCAGACCTCCCCGCTGAGGGAGAATTCATAGGACTGCAGCCATCTTGCTGAGAAAAACGGAAAGGAATATAATGGCGATGTTGGCTCCTATTCCTCTCAGGCTGGGGTAGAGAGCCACAAGAGAGCAATGGCAGAGAGGAAAACAGGCAAGCGTGAAGCGTATCGTATCCAACATGGCCGGGGTGGTCTTAGAGTTCCTGGTCAAACCCGGCGAACAGATTAGCATTGACCAGGATGTTGTGATGCTGGAATCCATGAAGATGCAGATTCCTGTCCAAGCCACCGTCAACGGAATGGTGAAAACCCTCAAAGTCAACGAGGGTGATTTTGTGAATGAAGGGGATGTGCTGCTGGAAGTAGAGTGAAAAGTATCTTTCCTGCTTACCCCGGTGTTCCAGTTGAAGGCCGATCAGGTTCAGGGCGGAGGAGGTGGGATTCGAACCCACGGAGGCTATTCACCTCACACGATTTCCAGTCGTGCCCACTAGGCCACTATGGGACTCCTCCATGTTAGCCGGCCCCATCGTATGTCATGGATGTGAGGCAGGCCGGGGCGGAGAGAGTGGGATTCGAACCCACGAGGGCTCTCGCCCTACCGCTTTTCGAGAGCGGCACATTCGACCACTCTGACATCTCTCCGCCGCCAAGTATAGCATATCTCATAGAGTAAGGCAAGCATTTGCAGGACGAGGGAATATAGCGCCTGCCATCCACTCATAATTCTTGCAGCGGGCCTACGGCCCGTCAGGACGGGAGGGGAAGCAAGCGGGGACACCCCGCACCCCGGCAGGGGTGAAACCCCTGCACCCCGAGTTATGAGTGG